>NNBV01000179.1_pt1 | contig 20767 bp, 13 predicted proteins | sample 1173771 | NCBI WGS metagenome assembly NNBV01 (sample SAMN07173938, study PRJNA388173) | plant metagenome | isolation source: symbiotic tissue sample KVS11 | place: Norway: Troms, Kvaloya island | reverse complement strand
AATCAAAATATTAACTCAACAGCACAGCATTGATTTTTAGTGAACACTTAAGTTATTTTACTGAGTATTTAATTTTGCTTAAAACTACTACTTATTCATTATTTTTTATTAAAATTTTCAAAAGCTCAAAAAGCTTGCTATTGCTTCTTCTCAGCCCGAATTTTTCACCCAAAAAACAATTTTTTTATGCAAAACATTGTCCTAAAACGTGGACATTTTGAATCTTTACTGTAGAATCAAAACCAACTTCAAACATATAAAATACGTATTACTTTTGGAGGTAGGCTTATTAATCCTTCTACCAGCTTACCAGATGCCAAATTTGCTCCAGAAGCAGACTCCTCAGTCTTGCAAATTTGGGGTGGGCATCCTTTGCGAGGTCATGTGAAAATTAGCGGGGCAAAAAATGCAGCATTGGTAATCATGGCTGGAGCCTTGCTGTGTCCGGGTGATTGTCGTATCCGTAATGTCCCCTTATTAGCGGATGTAGAGCGGATGGGTCAGGTGTTATCGGCTTTGGGTGTACAATTAACCCGACAAGGCGATATTTTAGACATCAACGCCAGCGAGATTAAAACATCAAAAGCTCCCTACGAACTAGTTACCCAGTTGAGGGCGAGTTTTTTCGCCATTGGAGCCATTCTGGCAAGACTGGGAGTAGCGCAGATGCCTTTACCAGGCGGTTGTGCTATTGGAGCAAGACCAGTTGACTTGCATGTCCGGGGACTGCAAGCAATGGGAGCGGAAGTACAAATTGAGCATGGCATTTGTAATGCCTATGTCCCTGGCAGCAGCCGGAGATTAAAAGGTGCGAAGATTTACTTAGACATCGCCAGCGTTGGAGCGACGGAAAACTTGATGATGGCGGCTACCCTGGCAGAGGGTGAAACGATCATTGAGAATGCTGCTAGAGAACCGGAAGTAGTTGATCTGGCTAACTTCTGCAACGCGATGGGAGCGAAGATTAAGGGGGCGGGGACTAGTAGAATTATTGTCGAAGGAGTCCCCAAGTTGCATTCTGTTGACTACAGCATTATTCCCGATCGCATTGAGGCGGGGACGTTTTTGTTAGCAGCAGCAATTACCCGCTCAGAACTTATCCTTTCGCCAGTGGCTCCAGAACATCTGATCCCAGTGATTGCCAAGCTGCGGGATATTGGGGTGACAATAATTGAGGACAAACCTGAACACTTACATATTCTGCCCGCAGAAACCCTCAAGGCAACGGATATCGAAACCCAATACCATCCAGGTTTTCCCACAGATATGCAAGCGCCGTTCATGGCTTTGCTGACATTAGCAGAAGGCGACAGCGTAATTAACGAATCCGTCTTTGAAAATCGCTTGCGTCATGCCTCAGAGTTGAATCGCTTGGGGGCAGATATTCGTGTCAAAGGCAATGCTGCTTTCGTTCGGGGAGTACCGAAATTGTCTGGCGCACCAGTATTAGGCACAGATTTAAGGGCATCGGCAGCCCTAGTCATAGCAGGACTAGCGGCAGAAGGACAAACCACGATTCAAGGATTACAGCACCTCGATCGCGGCTATGATCGACTCGATGCGAAGTTGCAGCAGTTGGGGGCTAAAATCCTCCGTGTGGGCGAAACATCAGCAGATGCAGAAATTGCTTCCAACGTCAGTAGCCTGTCAAGTTGAAATTGATCGGTCAAGACTGACGCCAAGACAAGGGAGACAAGGGAGATAAGGTAAAATTTTCTCCCTCATATCCCCCATATATACCTTGTGTTCTGCTGAATTCTCCTAATAGATAGAGGCTTTGAAGCTTTGCTCATATCTTTTTTTGATGAATATTCAAGAAAAATCTGTGTTGGCTGTTACAATATTGTTAAGAAAAGTTGCCCGTCGCATTTTGGGAACGCGCAATTGGGTTTTAACTCTCTTGAGAAGACAACGCAAAAAAACATTTTATAGACCAGCTGTGGGAGGCTGGTCTTTTTGTATTTAAAGTGCTCATACATTGGTTATCCATCCAATAACTCACTACAAACACTTTGAACATGTATGGTTAGTAGCTTCAAGGTAGGGTGTTGACTTTGATGAAATTTAGTGATTTTCGGTTCATGCTATTTTTGTGAGAGTCAAAAATATCTCTCCTGTCATTGCGAGCGGAGCGAAGCAATCCCAGGCGATTGCTTCGCTCCGCTCGCAATGACTACACAAATTTTGCATGAATTTTTACCTCCTCAAAAGGTATAGAGTCAACACCCTAGCTTCAAGGCTCTAACTGACAATCCTAAAGAGGAGAGATTTTTAAGTAACTTTCGCAATTACTCTGTTTCATCTGCGTTAAATACACTAGAAATTTTCGGCAGCTATTACATCTATACAAGAATCGCTATAGTGTTTTGAGATATTACGCCCAGCATAAATACTGAGTTTTATTTTTAAGACCAAACCCAAAAGAAAAGACGCAAATTTATCCTTTGCGTCTTCTTTTAAGATTTAAAAAATTAGAAACTGAATGTGGTTCTCAGCGCACCAATAACAACATCATCGTTGCTGTTATTGTGATCTGGGGATGTTAACCAGATGACTCCTGGAGTAATGGTGATATTTTCACTCAGCTGATACTGGTAGAATGCCTCAAGATGATAGGACGTATCAGGATCGCTATCCAATCCTGCAATGTTGGAACTTGTTAATCTAGGTTCCACACCAGCAATAATACCGGCTAAACTTCCTTTTTTACCGAGGTCAGGGAAGCCGAGGGTAACGGCATAGTTCCAAATATCAACCTCTCCACGGTTTCCAGTCAAGGTACGGCTGTTGGTGTATCCAGCCCAACCACCCAAGACTATGTTATCAGTGATGCCAATGGATGCTTCGACACCGTAAGAATTACTGGAAAATCGAGAATCTAAGGTACCATCGCCATCTAAATCCAAGGGTGCGAGGGTTGCTGCATTGCTACCTGTGAGTAGTGGTTGGTTGTAAGAATTAATGTAAGTTAAACCAACAGTAATGCGATCGCTTGGTTTAATTGTCAACTGTGCGATCGCACCATAAGAACCATTGAACAAACCATTATTGGGTGTAGGGTCGTTAGCTGTACCACTTAAATACCCTAGACTTAGTGCCAATTTATCACTGAATTCGTGCGTTACTCCCAACCCTGTGCCCTCTACTTGACCATAAATTGGGTTGCGTGTACCAAAGGTAGACAAAGCACCAAAAGCACCATCACCATCAAAGAGATTGACAGTGCTAGTAATGTCGTCTGCTGCACCTGCATTAGCGATCGCGATAACCTGTGTTTTGTCGCCCAAAGGGAATTTGTAGAACAGTGCATCGATATCAGCATTAGTATTGCCATCTTCGCCAGCAAAGAATAAGTTACCCTCTGGTGTACCAATATTAGGGCTGAGAATATTATTAGCCTGGATTCTGGTAAACAGCGTATCTTGACCTGTGAAGCTGGTGACAAATTCTATCCGCGCCCGTACTCCTAATGTTGTATTCTCGTCTGTAATTTCTGCACCGTTGACTGTATTTCCTGACAAAACATCGCTGACAACTGCGACAACTTGTCCTTGCAGTTTGGTTGTGGTTGAGAACTGATTCGCCTCTAATTCAGCAGTTTTTGCTTCTACTGCATCTACACGACCTCTGAGTGTCGTCAGTTCTGCGGAAAAATCTTCTTGTAGCTTTTGTAATGTGGCTAAATCTTGTTTACTAACTAAATCACCTGTGGCTGTAGCAATTAGTTCGTTCACCCGATCAAGACAAGCATTCAAACCAGCAGCAAACTCATATCGCGTTAATGCCCGATTACCACGATAAGTACTGTTTGGGTATCCTGCAATACACCCATAGCGTTCAACCAACGACTGCAATGCTTGGAATGCCCAGTCGGTGGGTTGTACGTCGGAAAATTGAGATACGGAAGTAACTTGCCCTGTTATCTGGGTGTTTGTGTCTGGATTAGCTAAAACTTGCGGTTGATTAATTTCAGACTGATTGGATATTTCACCTGCAAATGCAGCAGTATTCACAAATAGCATTGCACAGCAGACTGCTGGACTAACTAGCAGATATTTACAGAATTTTTGCATTTTTCTCCTCACACTGATCTCCAATTCACACCCAAACCACGTTTTTTTTAACGTGTATTTTATGAAAATATTTGTCAGTAATCTTAGCAGAAGTAAGCAACCTTTTTAACAAAAAAAGTCAAGAAATCCTAATTGTTTTAGGGAAAACTAAATTGCAAAGGGCTGTACCATCTGAAAAAGTTTATTGTTACTCATTACACAGAAAACTCAGAATGATATTATGTGTTTTGAATGAGAATGAGAATTATTATAGTATAACGTCTAGAATAAGTCTTATTGTCAGTGCGAGTTGTGGCAGAGGCAGAACAAGCACCCGTTTTGAGGAGAAAATACCGTGATGATAAATTGCAGAGGAATTAGAACAGGTAGACAAAGAAGAGGCATCTTGCCCATAATTGCCCTGCTGATGTTATCAATGACTACTGGCTGTAGCCAATCGAATCCAAATCAGGGAACAACTTCTGAACAGTCGCCGCAAGCACAGGAAGCTGCCTCTACCCCACTGGCGCAATCGGGAAAAACTAAAATAGTGACGACATTTTTGCCGATATATTTGTTTACTAAGGCAGTAGCTGGGAATGTGGCAGATGTAGAAATTTTAGTGCCACCTGGTACGGAGGTGCATGAATACCAAGCGACACCCGAAAATGTCAAAGCGATCGCTACTGCAAATGTGTTAGTAAAAAATGGTTTAGGTTTGGAGGAATTTCTGGAAGGTACTGTCAAAAATGCCCAAAATCCCAAGTTAACTGAAATTGATGCAAGTATTGGTATAAAACCTTTAAATGAAATTTCGCCTATTGTGAAAACGGCCCAAGATGAGAAAGACCACGACCACGCCCAAGGTAATCCTCACGTTTGGTTAGATCCAGTTTTGGCTAAACAGCAGGTAATAAATATTCGGGATGGATTAATTGCTGCTGATCCTGCGAATAAAACTACTTACGAAGCAAATGCTACAGCTTATATTAAAGAATTAGAAAGTTTAAACAGCGAATTTCAGCAGACTTTACAAAAAAATCCTAGTTGCACCTTTATTACCTTTCATGATGCATTTCCATACTTAGCTAAACGCTATAACCTCAAGCAAGTTGCTGTAGTGCAAATTCCCGAAGATCAACTTTCACCAACAGATGTGCAAAATGCAGTCAATGCCGTGAAAAAGTACAAAGTTAAAGCTTTATTTAGCGAACCAGGAGTAGATAATAAACTGCTGACCAGCCTCTCCCAAGACTTGAAATTAACTTTGCGTCCTCTGGATTCCCTGGAGACTGGCGAAACAGATCCGCAGCATTATTTCAAGGCGATGAAAGCTAACTTACAAACTTTAGAAACTTCATGTAAATAGATTTGTCATTTGTCAGTTGTCCTTTGTCCTTTGTCATTTGTAAATGACCAATGACCAATGACTAATGACCAATGACCAATGACTAATGACCAATGACCAATGATTAATGACTAATGACCAATGACCAATAACATTGCTACTTTGAAAGTAGAAGGATTAACTGTTTATCAAGGCAGCTATCTAGCTGTTCGAGATGTTTCCTTTGAATTATTGCCAGGAACAGATACAGCCATTGTTGGCCCCAATGGTGCTGGTAAAAGTACCCTGGTAAAAGCGGTTTTAGATTTGATCCCTCGAAGTGCTGGTACGATTGACATATTGGGTCGCCCAATTGCAAGGCTGGGGCATTTGCGTCACCTGTTGGGCTATATGCCACAAAACTTCATTTTTGACCGTAGCTTTCCCATTTCTGTCAGCGAATTAGTAGAACTGGGATGGGCTAAGGAAGAGAAAAGAAAGAACTCATTTTTTTCTCAGTTGTGGAGACAAGACCGAGAAAAATCGGCAGCAGTAACAGAAGCTTTACGGCGAACTGATGCTTATCATTTACGGCATCAAGCTATTGGTACTCTTAGCGGTGGTCAACTCAAGCGAGTTTTATTGGCTTATTGTTTAGTAATGCCTCGGAAACTATTGGTACTAGATGAAGCCTTTGCTGGTGTTGATGTGCAAGGTGCAGCAGATTTTTACGCTTTGCTAAATGAATTAAAGCGAGAGGAGGATTGGACAGTATTGCAGGTTTCTCATGATATTGATATGGTAAATCGCCATTGCGATCGCGTGCTTTGCCTAAACCAAAGCATTGTTTGTACTGGTAAGCCAGAAATTGCCCTTTCACCACAAAACCTGTTAGCAACCTACGGCCCAGGTTTCAGTCGCTACCAGCACCAACATTAATGCCCATAAGTATGAATTTTTTCAATGATTGTCAGATAGCTTGGCTTGCGATCGCCAATAGCAATGACTTGCTAGAGTTGTTACAACACCCCTTTATGCAGCGTGCGATCGTTGGTGCTGCTTTGATGGGAATACTTGGCGGGATGTTAGGCACTTTTGTAACCTTGCGCCAGTTATCCTTTTTCAGCCACGCCGTTGGTCATGCAGCGTTAGTAGGTGTGGCGTTAGGTGTGCTGCTACAGGTAAATCCTACTTGGATGCTATTACCCTTTACTTTAGTTTTTGGTGTTATTGTTCTCTACTTCATCGACAAAACCGACTTAGCTAGCGATAGCGTCCTTAGCATAGTCCTATCTGGGGCATTAGCGATCGGTTTAATTCTCACCAGCCAAATTAAAGGATATCGTGGCAACTTGATGGCTGTGCTCTTCGGGGATATTCTAGCGATCGATACCACAGATTTGATTTTGACGCTGTTAGTCCTTGTCGGAGGCAGCATATTTTTACTATCAACTCTGCGACAACAAATTTTATTGACCCTTAACCCCGATGTTGCACAGGTTCAAGGCATTCCTGTGCAATTGTACCGCTACGCTTTTGTGGTCTTGCTTTCACTCGCTGTTGCTGTAGCCATTAAAGCTGTCGGTGTTTTACTGGTGAACGCCTTTTTGGTTATTCCTGCTTCCACCGCCAAACTGATGAGTCACCACTTTAGCCGCTTTCTAGTCATGTCGGTGATAGTTGGTTCCATCAGCAGCATTGCTGGCATCATTGTGTCAGGTATTTTCAACCTTGCTTCTGGCCCAAGTATTGTTCTTGTCCAGTTTCTACTATTTGTAGCCGTTTTCATCTGGTTCAAGTTGAGCTTGAAAACTGCATAAGAAATATTTTTCTCCAAGGTCTTGCTATATTCTTTGATGTTTGCTACATTTATTAATCGTGGCTCACAAAAGCCCCAGCCGGGATAGCTCAGTTGGTAGAGCAGAGGACTGAAAATCCTCGTGTCACCGGTTCAAGTCCGGTTCCTGGCATACTTTACAGACTAAAACACAACTTGCATCCTGCTTCCACTCGCAGTGAACTTGCATCCAATGTAGAATCATCGTCTGTAGCATTAATCGCGGTAACAGACACTATCTCTACCGTTGACAGCAAGACGCAAAAAAGGGTAAGGACTAACGATATCCCTACCCTGACGAAAAACACACAGTATGTGAACGACAATGCAATCGAACGTGGGGGAAGCAGTAACGTTACAACAGGCTAGCGCTTGAAAAGTGTGTGTGTTGCTAGCGCTTGTAGTGCCGTGTGTATCGTTTTTTGTGATGGTTCCCCCGCCCACCACACTCCTAGTATAGGCAGATCACTTTGTTTTAATGGATACCATTATGGGGTGAACGTTTGAAAGCACTGTCCGTTATACGAAATGCTGTGCAAGCGACAGACAATCACACTCTGGAAAACTATAGCTTCCCTGGTTGTGCATGAGTTAACCGTAAGCATCGTCATGAGAGGGTATATGACAAGTCTTATATGCCGATGCAAGCCCACTGCAAAACAAACCCACTAGAGGTTACTCTAGAGGGCGGTAGTGAGACGTTAGTTGTGTAAGTGAACCGTCGTTGAGACGCTAGCGGTATCAATCGAGATGTGTCCAGGACTTGCCAGTGATAATATCCTTGACGGTACGTTCACAGACACGGTGAGCGATCGCAATTTCTTTTTGAGTGTATTTTCCGGTACGTGACGCGCTTTTAATCGACCGAACGCCGTTATTAGTGAGTTTTGCAAAGTGATTATTCTCACCACGGCGTAACGCGCTTTTGTTAGATTCCTTGCGTGGCAGGTATTTCAGGTTTTCTACACGGTTGTCCAAGCGATCGCCGTTGATGTGAGTAACGAAATCACCGTTTTTGCACTCACCGATAAACACTGCTGCTACAAGACGGTGAACCGCTTCAATCTTGCCAGTAGCGCCATGACGTAAATGCACTTTTCTGTAGCCGTGATACGAGATTGAACCCTGTAGAGGTTTTAGAACGCCGCCGATATTGCGGTAGACGGTGCCATCATCACCGATGCTGTGGCTGAACTCAAAACCGGGAATTGGTAGGATGTTGCTCATGGGTACTCCGTTGTATGTTCAGCCACAGCATACAAAGGGGATACCCGTTTTGTTGACGACCGTGGATACTACAACACACAACAGCGATCGGAAGTAAGTAGCACCCTTTGAGAATACACGACGTAAATATACGACGTTTTAAACGACGCTAAAAACGACGTATCGAAACGACGTTGATGGAAATAGATATGATTCTATTTACCCATAATGCATATCAAAAAATTAGTATAAACCTTCAAGTTATCCTTAGCTGGTTGACCATAAATTATCTCAAATATGTCCTTTAAAGGCAGACGTATGTCCGTGGGATAGCCCAACGCTTCGGTCATTTCATCTATAAAAAATTGCTTCCTAGATTCAAGTACCTCGTCGTGTGTTTCCGCCCTCGCGTTACTTGTAATCATTTTTTACCTCGCTAAATAAAAAAGCACTATCTGGTCAACAATGCGTTATAAAAAACCCTGTTGAGCAACATCGTAGTGCCTTCCCCCACCTTGAAGCAGAAAAGTCCACGGGATGCTCACAATCGACTCGCTCCGGCGTAGGCGGCGTAGTACTGGATTATCAGCGCAGCGTATGTGTCAAGAACGCCGACTGTTTTGAACTTAGAAAAGACACCACACTCAACGCCGTGCTGTGTAAGGAATTGAACTAGTTTACTGGCAGAAAAGACACCACCCTCAAAATGTCGTATCAATGTCGAGTGATTGATGCCAGCTATTTGAGCAACCGCCCTCAAGCTAAATATCGCTGTACCATCGTTCGATAATTTGATGTCATCGTTAGCAGCAAGTGATTGAACGGTCGTAATTGTGTTTCCCGCCAAGGGCACGAATATACTCTTAATCTTTTCATCCAAATACGCCGCGATCGCCGTCTCTAGCGCTGCTAGCAGTCGTGTGTTTTGTGTTGGATATCACAATGGTATACCGGCGAATATCCACCGTCAATAGACGACGTATTGATTTTATACCAACGACGTTAACGGGATAATAATCCTACAATATTAACGTCAAATTGTCAACAGTATAAAATCAGTGTAATCCTTGCGTGGCAAGCGTTTCAGCGATTTCGGCGCTGTGGGAAGAAATGCCAGGTAATAGACATCACTCTCATGGGATAACGTCGTTGATCAACGTCATTAAAAACGTCGTACAAAAACGTCGTTGATCACTCCTGTTATCCCGTTCGTGATGTCTATTACCGTCCCCACAGCGAAAAGTACCGCTCATTTTAATTGAGGGCATCTACATACACACAATCCTTTATCGGATGTCAAGGGAGTACATTTTTATTTACGTCGTTTTATAGCGTCGTTTTCAACGTCATAGTAAAACGTCGTTTATAAATTTACACCCATACCAGTGATCATAAGTACCATTCAAATCACTGTATACATGATATCTACCGTTGCTCATTTTACCATTGCAGACATTTTGAAACGCTTGCTGTGTAAACGTCTTGTGGTGCAACTGTATTACGGTGCATCGATACTAAAAAAGAGGGTATTTCACCCTTCCATATATCACTGATATGTACTTTTGTGAATAACACGACGTTAACGAACGACGTAAAAAACGACGCTTCAAAACGTCGTTGTAAAAATAAGGTGGTATACATCGGTCATTAATTGTTAGGCATCATAATATCGCTAACGTCACCCAAGTATTTCTTAGAGATCATATTCGGTGAATTGCCTACCCACCTAGCAACGACTACGCTATCATTGCCACTTTTTATCATCTCTGTTATTGCAGTGTGCCTCATCTGGTAAGGGTTCCTGTATTCGATATCATCGAAGCTTTTAAGTACTGTTTTCCATGCACGATTAGAGAAGTTATGCCAGTCGATAAAACCTCCTTTTTTTGCGGTAAATAGATAGTCGTTCGGTAGTGCATCCGTGGTTTTTATTTCGTTGAGAACAGAGAGTATACGACTGTTGACAGTAATAGATCGTCTCTTTTGCGTCTTTGTACCCTGCTCAATAACACCACTTGCTGTCAGTCTCTGGCAGAATGTTATCTTACCTTCCTTGATGTGTTTCCACTGAAGCGCCAAGGCTTCCTCTGGACGACAACCAGTACTAAACAGGAACTCAACCAAGGGAGCGTAGTAACTATAGCGATCGCTTGCATAGAACGCTTGTATTACCCGCTTCCGTTCACTATTGGTAAATGGCTTAATTTCGTCTTGAGATTGTGTGTTTTTAGTGGATGGTATGAGATTACTCAAACCGTCAAACGGATTTGATTGAAGCTTTCCCGTTGACACGCCCCATTTACAGCAAGCATTTATCAGTTTCCATTGCTTCTCAAGGCTGCTTGTAGATGTACCGTTGTGGTCAGAAACTAGCCACTGCATCACATATACGGCATCCCTTACCAGTTTGTGAGGGCATTTTCTCAGCTTGTTTTGAATACGGTTGTAATCAATCATGCTGTTTGACGCTAGAGTTTTAGACTTGAACTGAGTGAAATCCTCAAACAGTTGCAGCAAGTCAACTGCATTCACTGACAGTCTTGCAGCGACAATTGCTTTCGCTTCCTCAGCGTCCTGCACAGCGTCTGCTGCTGTCCTGCCCTTCAGAGCATTAGGCTTGTACTTTGTCAACGTGGGGTCAAAGTAATCTGTTATGCAGTCTTGACGAATACGGTTAGCGATCTCTTCCGCTTTTGCGATCGCTAGCGGATCTGAATACTTGCTACCCGGTATAGGACTGAAGCAATATTCCTTACCGGAGTATGTGAACCGAATGATTATTGACCCTTTGTTATTCCTTGGCGTGATTTCTCTCATAAATGCCTTTTTTACGTGTCTACAGTCCCATTATCGCAGTGAACTTGCATCCGTTGTAAGGGTATAAATGAGGATATAACCTAGAATCCTTATACAGTATGTATTTTTAGCAAAGTTGAGACAGGACTGAAAATCCTCGTGTCACCGGTTCAAGTCCGGTTCCTGGCATACTTTACAGCGAAAAACACCTCTAAGATAAAGCATAAGCTGACATAAGCAAAATCCATATACCAAGTATGTAGGATTACGGTTTTACAGAAATACCTATGTTTAAAGGTAGGCGTTCTGCAATCGACGCTTTAATTCATCTTTAGCATCACGATGACAGCCTAATTCTGTTTCACAGGCACTCAACACGACTAAATCAACTTTCGTTAAAAACCAAGTGTCTTGGATGTCGCGTCAAGTGATGCGATCGCAATTACCAAATATGAATAAATAAATCTTCTGGCAAACTAGGAACCAAAGCTGCATGATGCCTTCCTCTCGTTTGTCAAACAATTTTTTGGCGATCGCCATCCTTTGACCTGACGTTTGTCTTGGCTCTTTTCGATAAACTCTGTTAGCGATAACTTTCCTGCGGAACGCTAACGCATCTACTTAATTAGTAGATTTACACTTAGTCTCGGAAACTACGTAAATCTTTAAGTATTTTCACGATTGCTTATGGATTGTGATAGTCAAAATGAAGTATAGAAAAGTAATACTTTTTCAAATCTTTAAATATTAAAAGTTTTCTTTATCCAATTTTCACAAAATTAATAACTATGCGGTTAAAAAACATGAGATTATCCGGTGTGTTGGCAATTTGTATTTCAAAGATCATCAAAACTTTGATATTCCTTTAAAAAAGACATATCAATGTGAATATTTAAACAAAGTTCTACAAAAAAGATAGACATAACACTGTGATCTGTTGTCAAATATGTAATTAATTAATCTCAGCGCAATACTAGGGAATGTATGTAAAATCAAATGTTTTGAGTACTTAAGTATATATCTGACAAAATTGGGCGTTGCTTCGTCTCAATTTCATGCATCTGCATATTAGTGAGGTTAGAAGCTATGAAAAGTAGTAATTTATAGCTTTTGATTAAATTCATTACACTTCATCTGTATGCATCAGAAACTCAACAATTTCTCTAAAAAAACAAAGATTTACAAGGACTAACAAACCCTTCAAGCAATCTCTAGTATTTTTTTCGTACATACTTTTCTATATATCTGCTTTTAGATAAACATAGAAAGGTATATTGCCACGTCATACTATTTTATTTTCACTTCGATAATTAAGAGGTAGCAAATTAGTAAAATACATGAGCAAAGGAGCAGATATAGTAAGAAAGAATTTATACCAATAATTAAATGAAATAGTATTATTAATAATCAATATAACAATAGGTAAATAATGATTTGCTTGTCAATATATTTCTGATATGGTCATGGCGAATTTTATGTGGAAAACATTAAATATAAAACTAATCCTAAATCATGAATTATGGCATTAGTTTTAGCACTATTGTGAGGCATATATCTCAATGAATGAGTTACAGAATCAACAATTGTCAGCATCTGCAAGTCCACCACCTGCTGCTCAATCACCTGGTCTAAATGATCCAGTATCGGTCAGTAATATTTCCGCTCGGGCTAGTGCCAGTGTGCTCTCTCAGGGAGATGGACTCAAAGCAGAGTATTACGACAACATCGACTTTACCAACCTAAAGGTAACTCGTACAGATCCGACGGTGAACTTTATCTGGGGCGCTGGTTCTCCAAGTTCGTCCATTGGTGTAGATACCTTCTCCGCGCGTTGGACAGGTCAGGTAGAAGCCAAGTACAGCGAAACTTATAACTTCTACACAACTAGTGATGATGGTGTGCGGCTGTGGGTTAATGGTCAACAAATCATCAATAAGTTTGTCGATCAATCTTCCACAGAATACAGTGGCTCAATCGCACTAGTTGCAGGTCAGAAATATGATATTAAACTCGAATACTTCGAGAATGCCTACTCCGCCGTTTCTCAACTAGCTTGGTCAAGCTCCTCTCAAGCAAAGGAAATCATTCCTCAATCTCAACTTTATAGTAATGTCAATACACCTGCTAATGGAAACGGACTCAAAGCAGAGTATTACGACAACATAGACTTTACCAACCTGAAAGTAACGCGCACAGATGCGACAGTAAACTTTAACTGGGGTAATGCTTCTCCAGATCCGTCCATCGGTGCAGACACCTTCTCAGCGCGTTGGACAGGTCAGGTGCAAGCCAAGTATAGCGAAACTTACAACTTCTACACCACTAGTGATGATGGTGTACGGCTGTGGGTTAATGGTCAACAAATCATCAATAAGTTTGTCGATCAATCTCCTACAGAAAACACTGGCTCAATCGCACTGGTTGCAGGTCAGAAGTACGATATTAAACTCGAATACTTCGAGAATGCCTACTCTGCCCTTTCTCAACTGGCTTGGTCAAGCTCCTCTCAGACAAAGGAAATCATTCCCCAGTCACAGCTCTATAGTAGTGTGACTCCTGATAGTGATGTCACTCCACCCAGTGCTACAGCAACTGCTGCCAATCTGACGACAAGTAGTGGAAATACTTACACTTTCAGTGTTGCCTACAACGATAATACAGCTATTAACGTTAACACCATAGATAGCAACGATCTACTTGTGACTGGGCCCAACGGGTACAGTCAAGTGGCAACGTTGGTCAGTATAAACAACAACAGCAATGGTAGCCCACGGACTGCAACTTATAGAATCAATTCTGTAGGGGAAAGTTGGAATGCCGCCAGCAACGGCTCCTATGCGATCGCACTGCGAGCTAACCAAGTCAGCGACACTAACGGCAATTTTGCTAGTGCTGCCACTATCGGCAATTTCCAGGTCAATATTGCGTCTGGGAGTGCTAGCGGTAAAGGACTTAAAGCAGAATACTACGACAACATAGACTTTACCAACCTGAAAGTAACGCGCACAGATGCGACGGTGAACTTTAACTGGGGTAATGGTTCTCCAGATCCGTCCATCGGTGCAGACACCTTCTCAGCGCGTTGGACAGGTCAGGTGCAAGCCAAGTATAGCGAAACCTACAACTTCTACACCACTAGTGATGATGGTGTAAGGCTGTGGGTGAATGGTCAACAAATCATCAATAAGTTTGTCGATCAATCTCCTACAGAAAACATCGGCTCAATCGCACTAGTGGCAGGTCAGAAGTATGATATTAGACTCGAATACTTCGAGAATGCCTACTCTGCCCTTTCTCAACTAGCTTGGTCAAGTTCCTCTCAGACAAAGGAAATCATTCCCGAGTCGCAATTGTATTCACCAGAGCTTCAGGCTACTCTCACATTAGGCTCATCTTCCACGAGTGTGAACGAAGGCGTTGGTACTGTCAACGTAACTTTGCTGAGAACAGGTGATTTAAGCGGCACATCTACAATCAAATATGCAACCGTAGCTGGTACTGCTACAGCAGGGGTTGACTACGGGACTGAAGGCACCGAAAGCGCTGGAACAATTATTTTTGCACCAGGAGAAAGCACCAGACAGGTATCAATTCTGATCAATGATGATGCCTTGGCAGAAGCAGATGAAACCTTTAACTTTGTCATTGATCAAGCACAGGGGGCAGGACTAGGACTGCAAAGAACCCTTGAAGTTAAGATTCAAGATAACGATCGCTCTAGTTTCGACTTCACTGCGCCAGTAGTTAATGAGGGTAATGGTTCTGCTACGGTGACAGTTACACGAGGTAACGCTTTGGGCGCTGCTAGTGTAGACTACACAACCGTAGATGGGACTGCCAAAGCTGGATCTGACTACCAAGCTGTATCTCAAACCTTGAATTTTGCAGCCGGAGAAACCAGCAAGAACATTGTTATCGGCATTATTAATGACAATGCTGGCGAATCAAATGAAACATTTACTTTGAGGTTCAGTAACGCGGTTGGAGTGCAACTAGCTAATCAACAGGCAACGATCACGATTCTTGATAATGACTCTGGTGAGTTTTCTTTAGATACGGTAGCTTCTGGTTTGACTAGACCCACAGCTTTTGACTGGACATCTGACGAGAAGACCATGTTCATTGCCCAGAAAAATGGGGTAGTGCGAGTCTTGAGCAACGGCGCTTTATTAGCAACACCATTTATCGATATTTCTACACAGGTAAATGATACGCGCGATCGCGGTCTGTTAGGCATAGCCGTACACCCAGATTTTGGCAAAAGTCCAAACGGCAATAACTATGTTTACCTCTTGTATACCTACGATCCACCAGAAACTAATCCAAACAATCCGAAGAATAATCCCAATAGCATATTGGACAATCCCGATCAGAGTGGGAATCGCACTGCACGGCTAGTTCGGTTTACAGCTAACCCCAACACTAATTACACTACTGCTATAGCTGGCAGCGAAGTTGTGCTGCTGGGTACTAATGCCAATTGGGATAATATCAACCGCCCAGATGGAAATAGCACAGATGTCACACAAGGCTTTGCACCATCAGGAATTATCAACAGAGATACTGGTAAGCGGTTTACCAGCATGCAAGATTATCTCAATAATCTTGATAAAGTCCAAAATATCCAGAATTTTATAGCCAACGATAGTGAATCTCACTCAGTTGGTGCTGTACGCTTTGGTACTGATGGTTCTCTGTTCGTTAGCTTAGGAGATGGTACTTCCTACAATGGGATAGATCCGCGAGCAATTCGCGTCCAGGATCTCGATAGTTTGTCTGGCAAGATGCTGCGGATTGACGCCATTACTGGTCAAGGCTTATCAAGTAATCCTTTCTACAACGGCGATTCTAATAGTAATCGTTCCAAAGTTTATAACTTAGGTTTGCGTAACCCCTTCCGTTTCACAATTGATAAAACCACCAACACCCCTTACATTGGTGATGTTGGCTTCACTTCTTACGAAGAGGTCAACATCGGAAAACCAGGAGCTAACTTTGGCTGGCCGTTCTATGAAGGTGGTCTTAATTCAAAAGGTGAGATCGTCAGCCTGCAACAACCAAGATATGCTCCCCTAGATGCAGCCAAAGACTTCTATAGTAGTGGCACAACTGTTACAGCACCAGCTTACACTTACAGGCATACTAGTTCCAATTCGATTACCTTGGGTGACTTTTACAGAGGTAATACTTTCCCCTCAATCTATGACGGTGCTTTATTCGTTGGTGATTTCAGTCAAGGAACTATCGATGCTTTGAAATTTGATAGTCAGGGCAAACTTGTCTCAGTTAATCGCTTTGCTTCTACAACAGATACACCTAATCTAGGAGTACCTGTACAAATCACTACTGGTAAAGATGGCAATCTGTACTACGCAAACTATACCGATGGCAAGATTAATCGCTTCCGGGCTGTTTAGCTTCATCGCTCAAAAGCCCCACGTCTTAATCGTTCGCGCAGCGTCTCGCAGAGAAGAGAAAGAAAGAGGAGCGTAGATAAATAACATAAGAGTTATCAGTGAACAGTTAGAAAACTGTTCACTGATTTTTGTCAAGATAACTTTGTCAAAAATCCCAATATTTTTTTCGTATTTGATGTCAGGAGGGTTCGACGATAAGCATCGGCTGCTTTTTTAATAGCTTCGGCTTGAGTGGGATAAGGATGAATTACACTGCTTAACTTACTCAAACCAATCTTATTCACCATTGCTGTAGTCACTTCTGAAATCATTTCACCCGCGTGACTGGCGACAATAGTTGCACCGATAATTTCATCAGATCCTTTTTTATGGTGGATTTTGAGAAATCCTGACTCTTCATTATCCGCGATCGCTCGGTCTACACTACTAAAAGGTATTTTGATTGTCGTCATCTCAATACCCAATTTCTGCGCCTCGTGTTCGTACATCCCTACGTGGGCAATTTCTGGGTCAGTATAAGTTACCCAAGGCATTACCAGACTGCTGAGTTTCGAGCGTCCCAAGCCAAAGGGAGAAAACAGCGTATTTTTAATTACAATTCGCGCCGCAGCATCAGCAGCATGGGTAAACTTCCAGTTCATGCAGATATCGCCAGCTGCATAAATTTTGGGATTCGTTGTCTGGAGGTAATCATTTACCTTCACACCTTGGTGCTTGTCGTATTCTACACCCACAGCTTCTAAATTTAGATTTTCGACATTTGGCGATCGCCCCGCACCGACTAAAATTTCATCGACTGTCACCGAATCTCGATGACTATTAGAAGAAAAATAAAGCCGTTTCCCCTCAGTCACAGTTACTACTTCTTCTAATTTGGAATTCAACACTACGCGAATTCCTTCCCTAATCAAAACCTTTTGCAGAATTTCAGCAGCTTCAGCGTCTTCTTTATTCAGAAGATGAGAACCACTATGGAAAAGTACTACTTCACAACCCAAACGCCGGAAAGCTTGCGCCAATTCGCAACCAATGGGGCCACCACCAATCACCGCTAAACGTTCCGGTCGTTGAATCAGCGAAAAAACCGTCTCATTAGTTAGATAACCCGCCTGTTCAATTCCCGGAATCGAAAGTTGTGCAGCTCTCGCGCCAGTCGCAATTACAGCTTTTTTAAACTTGAGGGTTTTGTTGCCAACTTCCACAGTATTTTTACTCGCAAATCGACCGCTACCCAAAAAGACATCGACACCCAACTTTTGAAACCGCTCCGCCGAGTCGTTGTGGCTGATATCAGCCCTGATTCGCCGCATCCTTGCCATAACTTTGGGAAAATCAACATCTATATTATGTTGGGGAATATTAACTCCCAAGTTTTTAGCATCCCAGATTTCGCCAACTACACGGGCAGACCGAATAATAGTTTTAGATGGTACGCAACCAACATTTAAGCAATCCCCACCCATGAGATGCTTTTCAATCAACGCCACTTTTAAACCTAAATCCAGACCTGCTGCGCCCGCCGCCACTACTAATCCTGCCGTACCAGCCCCAATTACTACCAAATCGTAAACATCGGCAGGTTGAGGGTTAACCCAATTTGGCGGATGAACGTAAGAAACCAACTTTTGATTATACTCATCCATTGGGCGGACTGTGACTCTCTCTAAATCTGAATTGGTCATTGGCGAAACCTCTTTTAAGAATTGAAAATACTAAAGTCAACTACCTTTGGGAGGAATTCAAAATTAAGAATCCTGATAAATTTAGGTAGCTCAGTCTCTTGTTTTTTATGTTTGTTTAATAATAAATACAGCCTTTGAATTGTTTTGTCCGTTTGGGAATTGACAGATACGATTAAAGTTTTCCTGTATAAACGTTTCAACAATCGAGAATTTACAGCAATTTGGTGTTGAATAAACGACACGACTAGAGTAAGCTAAAAATATTTTAATTTGCATCCTCAAAAAAATGAATCTCTTGTGGGGTGGGCATCTTGCCCGCCCTGGTTGTGCAAATTAAATACGCGACAGCTTACCTACAATTCCTCTTCTAAAGCTTTACGTGCAATCCGGGTTATATAAACTGTAACGGCTACTGTCGCAACCAAACCCAAAATGCGAATTGCCCATTGTAAAGTTGGGTTAGTAGGTTGAGCTTCAGTACCAATCATGGCTAAATTACCTGCAAGGGAACCAATATAAACGTACATAATGGTTCCGGGAATCATACCTAGAGAGCCGATAAAGTAATCTTGAAGTGAAACTCCTGTAATGCCAAAAGCATAGTTCAGCAAATTGAATGGGAAGATAGGAGACAGTCGCGTTAGCAGAACAATTTTTAATCCTTCTTTCCCAACCGCTTGGTCAATGGCGGTAAATTTTTTGTTATCTGCAATTTTCCCAGCTACCCAACCCCTTGCTAAATAACGTCCCACAAGGAAAGCAGCTGTAGCACCAAGGGTTGCACCGATAAACACGTAGAGAGAACCCCAAACTGCACCAAAAATTACACCGGCTCCCAAGGTGAGAATAGAACCAGGGAAAAAAGCGACGGTGGCGATAATGTAAAGTGCAATAAATGCGATCGCTCCCACTGTACCCAAGCTATCAATCCACTGCAAGGCGTCCCTTAAAATTGCTTGGGGATTAAAAGAATTTGGATTTGCAGATGCTTGTGCCCAAGCCAGGTCTGTGTTTAATGAGAAAACGCTTACCAATATCAGTAATATTAATCCACTTCGGCTAAAAAACTTTTGTAAGTTTCTGAAATCAATACTTTTAAATATCTGAATGATTGTTAGTTTTATCATGAGTTGTTATTTCTTCTATTGCTACACTTTGAGCTAATGCTTTCTGAGCAACTTTTGTGATATATACAGTCACCGCCACGGTAGCAATCAACCCAATTACTCGCATTACCCATTGCCAGACTTGAGTTTCTGGAGTAGTTGATTGATTGGACGTGTTAATCATGGCAATATTACCAGCAAGTGAACCAATATAAACGTACATCACAGTCCCAGGAATAATGCCGAAGGAACCTAATATATAGTCCTTGAGAGAAACCTGTGTCACTCCAAAAGCATAATTCAATAAATTAAAGGGAAAGATGGGAGATAGACGAGTTAGTAAGACAATTTTCCATCCTTCTTTAGCAACTGCGAAATCAATCGCTTTAAATTTAGGATGTTTGTCCATTTGTCGAGAAACCCAATCCCGCGAAAGGTAACGTCCAATGATAAAAGCTGAGGTTGCTCCTAATGTTGCCGCAATTAGTACATATATTGACCCCCAAAATACTCCAAACAGACAACCACCTTTGAGCGTTAGGAGAGAACCCGGTATAAACAGTAATGTTGCCAAGTTGTAAATGACTATGTAGGCGATAGGCCCTAAAACTCCAAGACTCTCAACCCAAATGATTGAGGTTTGTAAAAGTCCCTGAAAGTTTAACTGTCTAGCAGCAATTACGAGAGTGACAATCAGGCAACTTAGAAGTAGTAGTTTGAGTTTGGAATTTAAGAAACGCTTCTTCATTTTTATCAGTTTCACCCTTTGAGGCAATACGCTTGGGTTAAGGACTACTGGCAAAAATTTTGGGTTTTCGAGAAGACGCGATAAATCGCCGTCTCTACAAGTGTTTTGGTCTTATCTGAATATTGCCCTTTGAGGCTCAAATCCAATGCCACTAAGATATACTACCTATATGAGAAACAGCTTAAATCTTCTTAAATTTTTCTCGACGATACCAGATCCGAATTTGCTCAGGTGAAACACCGAGCAAATAACTAATAATCACTATTTGATTAAGTAACGTAGTTTTGAATACTCCCTTTTGTAACCATCTACGGGCTGAGGTAACAACTGGTGTGGGGATAATTGTAATGCGTCCAATGGATTTTAACCGACGCATGAGTTCAAAGTCTTCCATGATGGGGAGTTCGGGAAAATTGCCAATTTGCTGAAATACTTTTTTTGTTAAAAAAATTGCTTGGTCGCCATAAGGCATTTGCCAAAAATGCGATCGCATTTTTACTCCCCATTCTACCCATCGTAAACTTAAAAATGACGCATCAATCCGCAAGCTAAATGCACCAGCCACAGTCTGTGGCTGTCGTAGCGCTGTGCGAATC
>NNBV01000246.1_pt1 | contig 20829 bp, 17 predicted proteins | sample 1173771 | NCBI WGS metagenome assembly NNBV01 (sample SAMN07173938, study PRJNA388173) | plant metagenome | isolation source: symbiotic tissue sample KVS11 | place: Norway: Troms, Kvaloya island | reverse complement strand
GGATGGAGGAGTTCTGAGGTGGATGAACGGAGTTCTGAGGTGGATGAACGGAGTTCCGAGGTGGATGAACGGAGTTCCGAGGTGGATGAACGGAGTTCCGAGGTGGATGAACGGAGTTCCGAGGTGGATGAACGGAGTTCCGAGGTGGATGAACGGAGTTCTGAGGTGGATGAACGGAGTTCTGAGGTGGATGAACGGAGTTCTGAGGTGGATGAACGGAGTTCTGAGGTGGATGAACGGAGTTCCAAATCTCCAATCCCTAATCCCCAGTTCCTCACCCCCCCTTATGCTTTTCCAAAATCTTTTCGGCTCTAGGTTTATAAATGAGATGAAATAAGCTTTCCATATAGCGATCTCTGGCTTCGTTATTTTCTGGAGCAACAAAGTTCCAAAAAGTAAACATTTTGGCAAGCAGTAGTAATTTATTGCTGTGTAAATGCCAATTATATTTGTGATGAATTCGCTGACTCATCCATTCTGAAACTTCATCCCAATATTCAGCATGAGTATCGCATTTATCAAGAAAGTCTAAAATCTTATTTGCTGTTCCTTCTAAATCTGTAGGATTAACATTAAATCCGTCTTCTTGGTTATCGATAATTTCTAAAGAACCGCCAAATTGAGTAGCAAAAGTTGGCAAGCCGGAAATCATCGCTTCTAAAATACTTCGCCCGAAGGATTCAAAGAGGGCAAAATGGACATAAATTCCCTGAGAATCTGCAATTATCCGATAGGCTTCGCCGAGGTCACGGCTAGGAGTACGCATACCTATCCAGCGAATCTTATCATAGAGATGATATTTATCAATAATCTCGTGGAGTTTTTGAATTTCTTCTGCTTCTTCTGGGTTTATAGCTTGATATGGATGGAGTTTACTACTTAAAAGGATCAGGTTACAACGCTCTTGCAACGCCTGACTTTTTCCAAAGCATTCAGCTAATCCAGCGAGGTTTTTAATTGAGGTGATGGTATCAACAGCAAAGATTGGTCGCTTGTTAGAGTTATCTAAATCACCAAATATCTGGGAGTCTTCGCGGCTAAATAATAGGTCGTGGACTTGTGTACGAAGATGAGAATCTCGGTTTTCTTTTTGGCTATAGGGAAAGAAAAGATTTTCATTTACTCCCGGCGGCACTAAATTGAATTTAGGACTAAACAAATCAATGCCATCAACCACATGATACAACTGCGGCATTGTAAAGCACTTATACGACTCGTATTGCCCTACGGTGTCAGGTGTGCCGACTATTTCTTGATAGGATGATGTGATGATAAACTCGGCGGCATTCATGCTAATCAAATCGGCGGTGAATTGTACCGAAAAATGATATTGATCTTCTAAATCTTGCCAATATAAATTGCTAAATAGATATTTAGGTTTTTCCAGAGAATGGGCAATGTTGCACTGGGTAACTTTCATCCGGCGAGAGAGGAGAAAGGCTACTAAGTTCCCATCGCTGTAGTTGCCGATGATCAGATTAGGTTTACCTTGGAATTGAGTTAGTAATTCTTTTTCTGCATCTAAAGCAAATTGTTCTAAATAAGGCCAAATCTCAAATTTAGAAATCCAATTGTTGGTAATTTCTGGATTGAATTCTCCAAAAGGAACGCGCAATATCCAAGCATTTTCAGTATCTTGGACTTTTTCTAGGCGCAGGTTGCAAAACGTCCCTTCACAATTAGGAATGAGGCGAGTGAGAATAATTACATGAGGTTTAATGTCTAGCTTGTCAAGTCCCGCAAGTTTGATTTGTTCACTCAGTTCGTTTTCTAAACTGCGAGCTTGTTCGAGGACGTAGATAACTTGACCGAGTGTTTCATCTCTTCCTAAAACATCTTCCTGTCCTACCCAGCCGTGAATAGAAATGAGGACGACGCGAAAGACGGCGGGGACGCGGGCCACAAATGTTTCTAAAATGCCGGGTTCTGGGGAGTAAATGAGTCGGTCAAGGAGTTCTAGGGTTTCGCAGACTCGCGCCGCAGTATTACCCCAACCTGGCTCAAAGCCGAGTTGTTGTAAGTCAAAGCGAAAATTGTCACAAGTTTCATGAGGCGATCGCTCATTCAGTAATTTGAGCGCTAGCTTAATTTGTTTGGCTAACTGAATACCGGAGGGAATGCGATCGCTCAACAACAGGCGAATGCCATTATATTGCAGCCCATGTAAGGCTTGAAATAACATTTCTACCCAATATTCGGGGTCAGTCAACAATTGACTGCATAGGTAACGGTTGAGGAAGGCTAAACCTTGACCAATATTTCTGGCGTCGTCGATTCTTGGAGAACTCTCATAGAAGGGGTGGAGGTCGATTTCGAGAATGTGGGGTTGATAGCGATTGACTAAGCGATCTCTCACATCTAACAGCGCTTGAGGCGTCATCTGCTCGAACTTACTCAAGTCGGCTGTCAGTTTCCAAACTTCCTGGTCAGCAATCCTCGGTCGAATCACGAACCAGGTACTTTCCTCTTCGAGAATTATTTCGTGGGTGTACTGTATCAGTTTGCCAACAGAAGAAGAGTAATAAAAATAAGCTGGCTTTTGAGATTGATGACAGTAATCGGCAAAAGCTTGTAAAATCTCATTTCTCAGTAAGTAACGCTTACCTGAAGCACTCAAGGCATAAATTAACTGATGCAGAGCAGTTTTTTCATCACCGTTGAAGACAGCCTGAACTAGTTCATACATGATGACGAATCTCAGAACTTTAACTAGGTAACGACCTCATTTTTTCCGGTCTTCAGTTCTGTGAGGTACATTTCCCTCATAATGCTAAAGAATTATATAAACCTTTACGTCTAGCTCTGGGATGAAACGCCGCGAGTCTATGGGATTAGGGATTAGGGACATGGGGCAAATTCAAAAAACTGCCAATTTGGCTGAAGCACCGGCAAAGACAGATTATTCTGTATATAAGTTAGTTCTCAATCAGGCATAAAACACTATTCCCGATTAAGCAGTACAGCAAAATTTGAGCGATCGCTAGTAAAACATCACCCCATCAGGGGATACCAAAAAATAAATTCTCCGACATTAGTATGGTGCGTTAGCCTACGGCTTGGAGATTTTTTTCACTGGAAATCCCTAAATAAATTAAATCCAGTAAGTTTTAGCATAATCAAACTAAATGTAAGCAGATTAAAGAGTGATCAAATAGTCACTGCCAAAATTATTATCTGTCGTCGTTGTATTGCAGATATGTTGCTCAAACCAATTCCTAAAACAGAATATGGTGGAATGAACTAATACACCTCGATCTAGATAAATTACATCAGGGTTAGCTATGAACTACCACATTTCTTCTGAAAAAAATTTTCACAAAGCCATTAGCCCAGAACAATTAGATCAAGTTATGGAAGCCATTACTGATGGTCGATATTCCTGGGCTTGTGTACTGATTTTGCGTTTTGTTGGTTACAATCCACTCCACTTTATTCCCCAACGAACTTACAGCCGTTTAATGAAAGACAATAGCCAGTTATGATGTCTTTCAAGTTTGCTAAAGGAGTTTTAAAGTCCCTTTGCCAAATTTATCTCGTTCTTGTGCAGAGCATGGGAACGAGATAAATTTGTTCAATCTAGACCGCAAAGACGCGAAAAATCATCATAAAGACGCGATAAATCGCCGTCTCTACAAAGGACTGATTATTGTATAGACGGTGATTCATTGCATCTCTTGTCTTAACCTAATTAAAACTTTATCCCTTTATGGGTAGAAGATTCTGAATTCTGAATTCTGACTACTGTTTTATAATCTCAAATCATAATTTGACAGCTATATAGCGGTTCCCACTCAGATGCGGTACAAAATTATATCGTAAGGTGTAGGGGCAATTCATGAACATTGGTGTCAACTTAACGTGAAACCCTTGTCAAGATGTGATATTGAGTTCACTCACTGACCATCACTCAACGCGTTACCCCACCCTAGCCCTCCCCTTATAAAGGGGAGGGAACTAGATAGATTTCTTTTTCCCCCCTTTCTAAGGGGGGATTAAGGGGGGTAAAACGCCTGTTGAATAAACGTTGGAGCTTAAGTTGACACCAATGATTCATGAATTGCCCCTACGGGTATTCTTCACGTGAATGAGAACCGCTATATCAAACCTAAGCTAATAATTTTTTCTAGTGCTTTTTCAAATGTTATGCCTTGTTTAATAGCAATATACAACAATACTATTGCGGCCGAACGAATTGAATTATCACAATGGATGAGAATTGGTTTGGGTAATTCAGCGATGGTCTGATATATCTGGAGCGTACCTTGATGATTCATGTTTTCAGGTTTAGTTGGGAGGTTGACGTAGTCCAATCCCAAAAGCTCAGTCTTCTCCTGTTCGTCAGCCAACAACCCTATTTCGTCGGGCAAACGTAGATTAAGTACAGACTTATAACCCTCATCAGCTATTTCTTGTAGCTGATCTAGTGTAATTTGCCCTGCGATCGCTAACTCATGATTAATTTTCCTAACAATGTTCATCAGCCGGATTAACCTTATTTTACCGACGTTACCCACGCTCGAAATTATAGGAAAACAATTTGAGGAAGTTGTGAGGGATTTGTCATTTGTCATTTGTCCTTAGTTATTGGGCATTGGGCATGGGTTATTTCTCACTCCCTCATTTCCCGGTTGGTGAGCGTACCCCTGCGGGGAAGCAAGCTACGCGTAGCGTCTCGTAGAGAAGTCGAATCTCTGCTCCCTCATCTCTCCACTTCCTCATTAGCCTCTGAATAAGTGGTGTAAGGTGTTCAATAATTCTCTGGCCGTATAGGGTTTTGATAAAACTGCTTGCACATTAGCATCAGTAGCTTGAGCAAACACTTCCATTGAGTTCAGTCCGCTACAGGCAATAATTTGAACCTGCTGGTTCATTTTTTTCAAGGTGCGAATCGCGGTGATTCCATCCATTTCCGGCATCATTATATCCATCAATACAGCATTGACTTGGTGCTTATGTTGGGCATAAAGTGCGATCGCCTCTATGCCATTACTGGCAGTGAGTATTTTATAGTTATGGTTTTCTAGGATGATTGTGGCAATCTCCCGAATTTGGGCTTCATCATCTACAACTAAAATCAATTCTCCCTGTCCTGGGAGCAGATCCAGTTCTTCTATGCTAAAGGCTTGGGTTGCTTCCACAGCTGGTAAAAACAGGTCAAATTTGCTGCCTTTACCAACATTGGTAGACACTTTGATAAAACCGTCGTGGCTTTTAATGATGCCCAATGCTGTTGAAAGGCCGAGTCCCGTACCTGTGTTGACCCCTTTTGTGGTAAAAAATGGCTCAAAAATTCTATCTAATATTTCTGGCGGTATCCCAATTCCGTTATCCGCAACGCTAATCACAATATAATGTCCAACTTTGGCATCAATATTCATTCTGGTATAAGCTTCATCAATAAACTTATTTTCCACAGAAATATTGATATTGCCACCATCTGGTAAAGCATCACGGGCATTGACTACCAGATTCATCAATACTTGATGCAGTTGCGTGGTGTCCCCAATGATCGCCCAAATGTCTTCTGGGATAAGCGTGGAAAATTCAATAGATTTGGGAAATGTCTGTTTAGCAATTTGGATAATTTCTGAAATCAGATACTGGACTTGGATAATTATCCGCTCTCCTTTATATCCTCGCGCAAAGGATAAGACTTGCTTCACTAAAGCTGCTCCGCGTTTGGCATTACTTTCTATAAGTGCCAGCAATTGCTCAGAACGCTCCTCATCTTGGAAAAATTTTCCCTGTACTAATTGAGCCGCAGCCAAAATTGGTGTCAATATATTGTTCAAGTCGTGGGCAATACCACCTGCAAGGGTACCAAGGCTTTCCAATCGCTGGGTACGAAAAAACTGATCTTCGAGTTGTTTCTTTTCGGTGATGTCAGTGTCAACAGTCAGAATAGATTTGGGTTCTCCCCCAGGATCGCGCATCAATGTCCAACGGCTTTCCACAATAATTTTCTGACCGAATTTTGTAATTTTATCCAACTCACCTTGCCATGAGCCACTCTCAATTACGCTTTTTAGCGGTTCTGCTAGTTGCTGTTGAGTTTCTGCTGGATACAAAATCTCTTGGAGGTCTTTTCCGATAACTTCTGTAGACAGCCAACCATACATCCGCTCTGCACCTTTATTCCAGAATAAGATTTGAGACTGGAAATCTCGAACTAATATGGCATCGGTGGCGATATCAAGTAGAGCGGCTTGTTCCAAGATTTTTTGTTCCGCCAGCTTGCTCTCAGTGATATCCCGATTTGTACCGATGATTCGGATTGGCTGACCGATTTCGTTATAGAAAACCTGACCTTTGCAGTTTAGCCAGTGGAGGCTGCCGTCAGGCCAGATAACTCGATACTCTATAGATGCATTTCCTTGCTCAATCATGTGAGCAATACTCAAAGCCACAGATTCGCGGTCTTCTGGATGGACTAAATTGAGATAGTCTTCAACGGTTGGACACAAGGTGTTATTTGGTAGACCATAAAGTGACCCCATATTGGCAGACCAAACACTAGTATTAGCCATCAGGTTCCGATCCCATATACCCATTTGGACAGCTTCGGTAGCTAAACTCAATCGCGCTTCACTTTCTCGCAGTGACTCTTCGGCGAGTTTGTGCTCGGTGATATCTTCGGCGATGCCACCATAGAACTGAACTTCTCCTTGGTCATCATAGATAGGAAAGCCCCGATCCCAGATCCAGCGCACCGCTCCATCAGGTCGCAAAATTCGATATTCTATTGAAAGCGACTCACTAATAAGCCGTTGCTTTGCTGCAAGGGTTAAGCGATCGCGATCGTCTGGATGAACGGAGTCTATCCACAACTCAGGCTGCTCCAATAGACTTTGGCTAGAGCGACCCCAAATTTTTTCATAAGCAGGACTAACGTACAATGTTTGGAATAAATCTGGGCTAGCAATCCAGATAACTGCGTGGGTATTTTCGGCAAAATTGCGAAATTTCTCCTCGCTCTGACGCAGTGACTCTTCGGCGAGTTTGCGCTCAGTGATATCTTCGACGATGCCACCATAGTAGTTGAGTTGTCCTTGGTTATCATAGACAGCAAAGCCCCGATTGCAAATCCAGCGCACCGAGTTATCAGGTCGTAAAATTCGATATTCTACTGCAATAGATTTACTACCACTAAGCAGTTGCCGGATTGATTGGGTGGCGTAATCGCGATCGTCTGGATGAATGTTATCTATCCAGGAGTCTGGCTGCTCAAACAGATGTTGGGAAGATCGACCCCAAATCTTCTCATAAGCAGGACTAATGTAAACGGGGTGGAATAAATCTGCGCTAGCAATCCAGATGAGTGACTCGGTGTTTTCGGAAAAAGTACGAAATTTCTCTTCACTTTGGCGTAGTGCTGCTTCAGCAAGTTCTCGTTCGTGTAGCGCGGCTTGCTGTTCGGTGATATCTCTGCCTACCCCTTGGATTTCAATAATCTCTCCTTTGTGATCGTGAATTGCGATCGCATTCCATTGAAACCAGCGAATACCATTGACTGTCAATGCACGGCGCTCACAATTAATCAAGGCTTGGAATGAAGATCCTAAAACTGTGATATTTTCTATCACTTGAGGCAAGTCATCTGGATGAATAAGCTGGAAATATGACTGACCACGAAACTCATCTTCTTCCCAACCAAAGGTTTGACAAGCAGCCATATTGGCAAAGGTAATCTGTCCCTGCAAATCAATGCGGATAATTATGTCAGTTTGGCTTTCTACTAGTTGGCGATAGAGGTTTTCGCTTTGCCTTAATGCTTTTTCTGCGCGTTGGCGTTCGGTAATTTCTTGTTGCAACTGAACATTGGACATCACAAGTTCTGCTGTCCGTTCCGCCACTCGTTTTTCTAATTCCTCATAAGCTTGGTGGAGTGCTTCCTTTGACTGTTGGCGCTCGCTAATATTGCAGAGTAACCAGCGCCAACCAACTTGCTCCCCCTCTGAATCGTACATGGCAGCAGATCTGATGCTAGCCGGAAAAGCTTTACCTCCCCGTGGTTTTAGATAAACTTCCCACTCCTGTACCTGCTGCGAATTATTCAGTCGGGTGGCAAAAGTCTGGCGGTCTTGGTGAGCAATAAATAAAATTAATGGTTTATTTACCAAATATTTTTGGCGGACAGCCAGTAAGGTTGCTGCTGCTCGGTTAGCTTCTTGGATAACACCTGCGGCATTAGTTACCAAATAACCATCTGGAGCGAACTCAAATAAATCCTGGTAACGTTGGCGCTCCAATTCTACTAACTCACGGGCAACGGCCAACTCTTCGTTTTGTTCACGCAGTTCTTCTTCCACTACCTGAAGTTCTTCGAGAGCTTGCTGAAGTTCCTGATTAACTTCCATGATTTCAGCCGATTGTGCCTCAACCCATAGTTTTAAGTTATTTTGAGTTCGGCTGTACACTTGCTCTATCTCAATTGGCTGATTAACCTGCCTGAATTCACCTGTAGGTTTTTGTAAATATTGCTGTAAGCCTTCAATGACCCCAACCATTTTGATCAGGTCAAAGGCTTGTAATAAGCTAGTTTCAGTGATAATTCCTTGCAATTTTCCGCGATCGTCTAAAACGGGCAAATGGCAAATCTGATGGTGACGCAATAACGATAAGGCAATAAAAATATTCTGAGAATCTGATTGTCTAAGGGTAACTACTGGTTGCATCATCACTTCAGCCATTCTTACCGTGGATAAGTCTATTCCTGAAGCTATAAGTCTAAGTACATCTTTTTCTGTAAAAATACCTAATAACTCCCCTCCCTCCATAACCAAGACGCAACCAGTTAATTGTTGATGTTCGGGGTTTAAATCCAATGAAAAATTTAATTTAATAGGTGCATAATTACTACATCTTTCCTGACTCATCAAGACAACAGCTTCGACTACAAAACTATCAGGACTAATCGTTAATGGAGAACGATTAATAACATTATTTAAGCTAGGTAAGTTAATCAGTTGATCGTTGGATCGCATGGTTAATTTATCAATTTTAATGATCTTTTTGATATTAGGAGAAGCTAGCACAAGCTAGGGCAAGCTAAAGGAAGTAAATTGCTCAAAATCAGGAATTATTCGACTTAAACAGCTAAATTAATCAATTAAATTGATAATTACAACTTATAAATCTTGCAAGACTAGATATAGGGGGACACAGTGAAGTTAATAACTAAATCAGGAAGTAGATAAAATTTTAGAGTCGCCAAACTCATTCTATTGTCAAATCAGAAATAAATGATCTCTTATCTCAAGAAATTACCTTAATTGGTAGTATTGGTAGTCTTGTTAGTGTGAAATCTTTGAAATTAATAGATGAGTGGAGATAGTGAAACTTTTCTCCTGGAAGTCGCCAGAAAATTCGTGCTTTCGGTTGTTTTGAGAAACCTCCAGCAATACTTTCAACAAACAAGTCAAAGAGTATAAAACAGAAGAGAGCAGGATTTGACTTGTTTCTTCTATTTATAAGCACGTAGGATTATGCCAATAAAACTACCCCTGAGTCTAGCCCCTAAAGGAGTAACATGATCTTCATTGGTGTCTACTTTTGCCTTGGCGAATGGAATAGAGCCTCCGGCAGCTTGCTTCTCCATAGGAGTACGCAGCTATACAGGCAAAGTCCGCCTGCGTAAGGTCAAATCAAGGTTTTGAAACCCACGCAGGTGGGTAAAGTCTCGTGTAGACGCAGTTTCTAACCGCCTGTTTCGCATTAAGTTGACTCTGCATAGGAATGCTTGTCTAGAGGCTCTACCTAGGGTGTTGACTCTATGCTTTTTGAGGGGGTAAAAATTCATGCAAAATTTGTGTAGTCATTGCTTCGCTCCGCTCTCTACGAGACGCGACGCGAACGCAATGACAGGAGAGATATTTTTGACTCTCACAAAAATAGCATGAACCGAAAATCACCAAATTTCATCAAAGTCAACACCCTAGGCTCTACCTCTAGATGGCATTCCTTGGCAACAGTAATGAGAAGTTAATCATACATAAGAGTGAAATGAATGTAGCAGTGTCTCTACAAGGGTTCTAAATAATGCATATTTAATTTATGAAAATGTTTATTAAATAATTTAAGCACAGATAATTTGGGGAACTTGTGAGGAAACAGCTAAATAAATCTGAAAGCATTACTTAAGCAAAATGTATAAATATTACAAAATTGTTAAGTGTTTTAGCTTTCCTCACAAGTTCCTCAAATTTAAACACTATAGTCAAAATATAGACAGATTGTTTTAAATATCTACGGGCTTCTCAACTGGCTGCCCTGATTTGCACACTTTTATTAACAAGATTTGAGAAAAATATGAATTACTGTCCTTGCTGCTCAACCTTACTTTTAGAACATATACGTGGTGCAGAGACTTACTGGTTTTGTCGCCACTGTTGGCAAGAAATGCCTGTTTATAATTGGACTGAATCCAGTTCATTCGCCGATGCTGTCATGGGTAGAATACCTAGAAAACCTCCAAAACAAAAACGTAGAGATACTACTGTTTACGCAAGGCAATGGCAATCTATCACTGAATGGATAGGGCAAGAAGAGTTGTCTAGCTAGTACCAATTGACTGGAGTAGGTTAGTATAATTATCGTTTCTTAATTTCAGTAATAAATTGCCATAAAAGCAAGGCTACAGCCCACCTCTAAGGTATTAATTGACACGGTTAAAGTGAGAAAATAGAGAATTTCCTAAAGCCCATAGCCAAAGAGGTGAGGTTTTTTCTAAGGTTAGACAAGTCTTTGTCTTTAATCCCCGTTGCAAAGCTTAATTATATTAGCGCAATGTTAACGAAATAATAAGATTTACTTATAATGCTGTAGCAAACCTTTTTAACTTCTTATTCCTTTGCGTCCTACCCTGCGGGAAGCCACTTCTCTAAGAGACGTTCCGCAGGGGTACTTGTCTATGTGTCCTTCTCTGCGATCGCGCAGCTTGCTTCTCGCTGGAGGCGAGTATTACAAATTATTTTATTATAACCCCCGAATTAATTCGAGGGTTTTTAATGGTGAAAAACTCATTTGTAATTTTGATTTTATTGGGATGCTGCTAATGGGATCTAGCATTTAAATACAGCCTCAATCTTCTTCCCACCATGCGTGATTTAGTAGGTCGATAATTCTATCCCTGAGTAGAAACTCGTTTTTTTCTAACTCAAGCTCAAAATTAACCCAGTCACGATGAGGAATATATTTACAGAGGGTATAAATTGGCTGCTGACGGTTAAGAAGTCCCTTTTTAACCAGTTGAAGTGCTTCTTCCTTGATAACCTCAATGTCGTATTTAACCGTAGTGTTCATAGGTCGTTCCTTTGTTTTCAATCAAGGAATTACAAATCAAAACAATAGTTGCTTTGACTCTCCCTTAAACTTATCAAATAAATTTAGCAAGAATTGTGAAGAATCAAGACATTAATCCTGGCTATAAGTTAGGTATGTCAATAAAATACTCTTTAGGTCTCAAGTATACCCCCCCCTAGATAGATTCTTGCTTACTCTACAAGAAAGTTGGCACAACAGGCTGTGAACTCCAAAAAAAGATGTAGATCCTTCCTCTCTGGGCGACTTACCAAAAGGTAGGCTAGGGTAAAGAATATTCTCACTTAGACTTATACTATGCTCCTGAATGTTGATAAAGTTCGCCACTATTTTCCCGGTTTAGCTAGTGAATGGACTTTTTTTGATAATGCTGGCGGGTCACAAACCCTGAAAAAAGTAGTAGATAGAATTAGCGAATTTCTCTTGAGTTCTGATGTTCAGTTGGGAGCTTCTTATGGGGTTTCTCAACTTGCAGGAGAACGGCTAACTTTAGCAACTAGAGGAATGGCTACTTTCATTAATGCCAATTCTTATAAAGAAGTGGTTATGGGGCCATCTACTACAATGATGTTGAAAGTTCTCTCAATTTGTTTGGGTCAAACTTTCATACCTGGTGATGAAATTATTGTTACTAATTGCGACCATGAAGCTAATATTGGTGCTTGGGTTGCTCTTGAAAAACAAGGAATGAAGGTTAAAGTATGGCAAGTTAATCCAGATTCTTTGGAACTTCATTTAGCAGATTTAGAAGCATTGATGAGTCAGCGTACCAAGCTAGTAGCCTTAACTCATGCTTCTAATGTTCTGGGAACCATCAATCCGATCAAAGAAATTGCTACATTTGTGCACGATCGCAATGCGATGATTTGTGTAGATGGTGTAGCTTATGCACCCCACAGATTAGTTGATGTCCAAGATTTGGATGTTGATTTCTATGCTTTGAGTTGTTATAAAGTCTATGGGCCACATCATGCCTTACTTTATGGCAAAGAGGAACATTTATTAAGATTGCCTGGTCTTAACCATTATTTTATTGATCAAACAGATATACCTTATAAATTTCAGTTAGGAAATGTCAATTTTGAATTAAGTTATGGAATGTTAGGTTTATGTGATTATTTAAGTGAATTAGCACAACTGCACTACGGAAATGAAACTGCACCTGACTTGAGAAATCAAATGGTGCAAGCGTTTGATTTAATTAGTATACATGAAGAAAAAATTAGCGATCGCCTCCTCAATTACCTCAACAGCAAGTCTAATGTGCGAGTGATTGGTAAATCGAAGGCTGATCGTGAATTCCGTGTACCAACTATATCTTTTGTCGTAGATGGAATGCATAGCTCGACCATTCCAGCAAAAATTGACCAAGATTACATCGGGATTCGCTACGGGGACTTTTATGCTAAACGGCTCATTGAATACTTGGGGTTAGCATCCCAAGGTGGAATAGTCCGGGTGAGTATGGTACATTACAACACCCTGGAGGAAGTTAACAACTTGATTGAGGCTTTTGAGCAGATATTTTAACTCTTATTAAGCTGCAAAACTTGTACCTCTTCTTGTGGGTAAATTAGTGTTTTACCCACTGGGAGAACAGCTAAGGCATTGGTTTGAGCTAAATTAATTAAATTGCCCGAACTATGACTACCACCCGCTTTGTGAAATTGGTAAACTCCATCAATTAAATGCAATTTACCCCACAGGTAAGTTTCGCGCTTGCCATCCGATCGCAATTCATCATGCGATCGCACTTTCAAAAACACTGGTTCCCAACCTTCAGTAATTCCCGAAAGTTTCTTAATTGCTGGTAGCACAAACCGCCAAAATGTCACCAACACAGCCGCAGGGTTTCCTGGTAAACCAAAGTAGAGTGGGGAGTTTGTAGAGACGCGATTAATCGCGTCTGTAGGATTAATCGCGTCTCTGCTGGGGAAAGTGGCGACAGTAAGGGGTTTTCCTGGCCTCATTTCCACAGCCCGAATGTGAATTTTCGCTCTTAGCGATTCAAGAATTTTGTCAACATAGTCATAATCTCCCACTGAGACACCACCAGAAGAGAGAACTATATCAGCGATCGCAACGGCTTGGGTAATGACTTTCTCCAGAGCAACAGGATCATCTTTCACAATGCCTAAAATTAACGGTTCTGCCCCACTCTGCTTTACTAAGGCTGCGATCGCATACTGATTAGAATCCACAATTTGCCCTGGTTGCAATGGTTGATCGACTGATACCAACTCATCACCAGTGGAAAAAATTGCTACACGCGGACGACGGTAAACATTTAATTGTGAACATTGTGCTGCTGCCAATACAGCAATTTCTGGGGCATTTAACTTAATTCCTGCTGGTAGTAGTTGTGTTCCCCCTTGGTAAAAAGATGCTTTGTATCTAATAAATTCTTGCGGTTTTGGTGCATTTAGGATGAATACGCGGTTTTCTTCCCGACGTGTCTTTTCTTGTATAACTACAGTATCCGCACCGACTGGGATCACCGCACCTGTGAAAATCCGCGCAGCTTGTCCTGGTTGAATCGTAGACTTGGGTTGATAGCCAGCCGGAATATCTTCAACAATCTCCAAAACTGCCGGTTCTTCGGCGCTAGAGTGCTGTACATCTTCGTAGCGAACTGCATAACCATCCATTGCTGAGTTATCCCAATGGGGAAAATCTAGCGGACTGGTTACAGGTGTTGCCAAAATCCGACTATTGGCTGTGAATAAATCGACAACTTCTGTATCCTGTTGCTGATTAAATGGCTGCACCAAATTTAAAATAATTGCTTCTGCATCGCTGACTGATAACATAGCGATCGCCTCTGACTTTTTCTTTTATAACTGTAAATTAACACTGAGGACTCAATTAAGAGAGCATTTTGTTCTAATGATTCAGGACTTACGCAAACAATAGCTGAAACCCTGATTTTTAGGTAGGGGCAATTCATGTAGACGCAAAGCGGCTTCCCGAAGGGTATTGCCCCTACAGGGTGTAGTTTGGCGTAAGTCCTATGATTCTGATTTTTTGAAAGTTGCTTAATTTTATTGCTTGATTTTTGAGGTTGTTTTTTTGTCTTATCTATACCCATAAACGCTTACGTCAAGAGTAATTTGGCTCATCTCTACCAATACCTAATTCTCTTAGTTTGGCTTTGATACTTGCCCAGTCTTGACCACAGTAGTAGTATTTTTTCTCTCGTAAGTTTACCAAATAGTATCCTACCTTACCGCCATTAATCCGAAATAATTCAATAACAACTTTCTTTTTAGTTGTACCGAACATGAATTCTATATCACCCTCGCTTGGGAGATTCAGTGGGTTATAAAAGATTTTACCTTTAATAAAATGCCAATAAGATTTTTCTGGGGTCATTTTACGTTCTATAATTCGGTATTTAAAAGGATGAATTATTTTTTCCATAGAACGACTCAATCAACAGAGCAGATACAGTAATTACCAATTTTGCAAAGCGCTAATAGCTTTTTTCTGCTTGAGAGTAAATCCCAAACTACACACTGCTAGCAAACCTACAATTATACTTCCTTCGGGCACTTTGGATACCTGAACCGAATTGTTACTTAAATCTAGTATTTGCTTTGTGCCTGCTGCATCTCTATTGTTAAAACCAAATTCTTTAGCTAGAACCTCATCACTAAAACCTTCATCTATGAGGGCGAGATTATTATTAAGCCATGTGTCGCCAGGAAGCTCATCATCTTTGCCAACATCAAAGGGGCCAAAAATTTGCTGAGTAGTGTTATCAAAGTTGAATCTCAAAAAGCCGTAGTTAGATACACCACTAAGCACTGGAGTGAAACTATTTATGAGATTACTCAAGGGATCAAAGAAGGAAATTGAGAGTGATTGCAAGTTCTTCGTAGCTCCCAAACCTGCTTCAGAAATGACGCTGGGAGCAGTTGTTGCATCGTAGTTAAATGAACCTTGAGCTGAATAACCAGTTTCTCCCTTCCAGTTAAAGTTAAACTCAGCAGCCTGAGCTAGATCGTTAGCAGTGATGGCGATCGCTAACACTAAACTAGTAGTTGTCACCATACCAATAGCTGTTTTAGCAAACAGATGTGTCATAGATATAACTTCCCAATTCATTAAAATTAAGTTTCTACAACAATACAAGATTTCCCCAAAACAGACTCTTGTGGGGTGGGCAACATCAGCGCCCTAATTATGGAACTTTTATGTATAAAGTTTAAACGCCAAACCCAAGTCATCATCTTAATATAAAAAACAGGAGCAATTATTTCCCAACCCCTAAATAAAAATACCTATTTTGTATGACTATCGAACGACTTCCCCAAAAACACTATCCCAAGGCTGAAATTGGGCGGCGAGGTATGGCATTGGGACTTGATTTCCTTGTTGTCTGGTTAGTCAGTTCCCTACTGGGAGGCGGCGATATCGGTATTCAATTTGTGCAAATTCTAGTTTTTGTCATTCTTTGGCTAGTTTTGCGGGTGCTGCTGGTATACAACAATCAAGGGCAAAGTTTAGGGCGTTGGGCGTTCGATTTAAAAGTGTTAGAAGTCGAAGATGGGGAAGTAGTGGGCAGAATTCCAGATTTGCCCTCACTGCTGAAGCGAGAAGCGATCGTCGGTTTGGGTGCCCTTTTCGTGTCAATTGCCCTGAGCAATATTAGGGCCAATCCCACTGCTATACTGCTATTACTTCCCCTCGCAATTGATTGTGGGACTGCCTTCTCTGATGCTCAGATGCGGCAGGCTTTACACGATCGCTATTGTGGAACTTTCATAGTATCGTCGCGTCGTGGCTACTCGCTGGATATAAAAGTCAAAAGATTAGTTGATAATATGCGGCGGAATGTGAGAAGATAGTCATTTGTGTTAATTCTCTTCAGGCTTCACTGTTTGTAAGATTATGGCTAAGAGTAAAGGTGCCCGCATTATTGTGACACTAGAGTGTACCGAGTGTCGGACAAATTCAAACAAGCGTTCTGCTGGTGTTTCACGTTATACCAGTACAAAGAATCGCCGCAACACCACTAATCGGCTAGAACTGAAAAAGTTCTGCACCCACTGCAACAAACACACCGTACACAAGGAAATTAAGTAGAGATGAGTTATTTCCGTCGTCGCCTTTCTCCGATCAAGCCAGGAGAACCAATCGATTATAAAGATGTTGATTTATTGCGTAAGTTTGTCACCGAGCGGGGTAAAATACTGCCACGTCGAATTACTGGGCTTACGTCTCAGCAACAGCGAGAGTTAACATTAGCAATTAAACGTTCGCGGATTGTGGCCTTGTTGCCATTTATCAATGCGGAAGGCTAAAACAATTTTGGATTTGGAATTTTAGATTTTGGATTATAAAGAGAAGCTGCATTTAAATAAACATCCGGCTTTGTCTTTCTGAGTCCAAAATCTCAAATCTGAATCAGAGAGTGTAAAATAAATTGCTGGATTTAGGATTTAATAAATGCCAGTTATAAAATCCCTTCGGGTGATGCCTCCGGCACGCCAAGGGCGAACAGCAGTCGCTCATGGGGAAACCCCCATCGCCCTTGGCGTCTCCCCTTGGGAGAAGACCGCGCTGCTTCACCAAAATCCAAGTTGCGCTTCCAGCGCACCAAAGTGCGACCAAAATCTAAAATTATTAGAGTGCGAGAGTTGTGGAGAAGGGGACGCTAGTTGAATTTAGGGTTCAAGGCGATCGCCGTCTGGGCATCGTAGAACGTCCAGACGGTAAAACCCGCTGGTTTGTGGTAGACGAACGTGGTCAATCCCACAGCCTCGCGCCTAGACAAATAACCTATACAGTTACTGGGCAGACTTACAAGACCTCCGAAATTAACAGTTTTTTGGAGCAGGTCAAGCCTTATTTAGATCCATCTAGCTTGGAAATAGCTTGGGAATTGCTGGTTGAAGATGGGGAAACAGTTACCCCAGACCAAATGGCGAATCTGCTATTTTCGGAATCAGCCGCGCCTCTTTGTTACGCCGCCTATTGCTTGTTATCAGACGACAAACTCTATTTCAAGCAAAAAGGAGACGCTTACGAGCCTCGGACTGCTCCTCAAGTGGCAGAACGCAAGCACCAACTGGAAGTAGAAGCCCTAAAAGCTAAGGGACAGCAGGAATTTTTAACTCGCGTAGAGCAGGCGCTCAAAGGTGAAGCAGTAGAATGGCAGCGCCACGATCGCCAGCGCCTAGAAGGACTAGAAAAATACGCAGCGCTGATAGCTGACACGGTGCGGACAGGGGTTAATTATGACTCCTTGGCTCGCGCTTATCCGCCCAGCGCTCCAGTATTAGAAACTATGACCATGCTGGGACGGCCCACAACACCCCAAGGGGCCTTTCAATTATTAGTAGATTTGGGTTACTGGAGTCCTTATGAAAACTTGTTCCTGCGTCGTTCTTCAATTCCGATTCAATTTCCTCATAAGGTATTAGAAGTGGCGCAACAGCGTTTGGATTTCCCGCCGATTGACTCAGATGCAAACCGCCTTGATCTGACTCACCTGAAGGTATACACCATTGATGATGAAACTACCACAGAGATCGACGATGGTCTCAGTTGGGAAGTACTGCCCGATGGACGGGAACGCCTCTGGGTGCATATCGCCGATCCCACTAGATGGTTAGTGCCGGAAGATGAATTAGATTTGGAAGCCAGAAAGCGTGGTAGCACAGTCTATTTACCTACGGGAATGATTCCCATGTTCCCAGAGGTATTGGCAACTGGGCCAATGAGTCTAATTCAGGGAAGGGTTTGTTGCGCCCTCAGTTTCGGGATTATTTTAGGGACAAGTGGGGGAGTAGAAGATTACAGCATTCATACCAGCTTCATTAAGCCAACTTATCGCCTCACCTACGAAGATGTAGATGAAATGCTGCAATTAAGGGTACAAGCAGAACCAGAAATTGCTGCGATCGCTACTTGGGCACAGAAGCGCAAAGCTTGGCGTTACGCCCAAGGGGCAATTAGCATCACCATGCCCGAAGCGACGATCAAAGTCAAAGGTGACGAGATCAACATTGACATTTTGGACGATTCCCCATCGCGGCAAGTGGTAGCCGAAATGATGATTGTTGCCGGTGAAGTGGCGGCTCGTTATGGTAAAGCTCATAACATCCCTTTGCCATTTCGCGGTCAGCCGCAACCAGAATTACCTCCAGACGAGGAATTGCTGCTACTTCCAGCCGGATTCGTTCGCGCTTGCGCCATGCGTCGTTGTATGCCCAAGAGTGAAATGAGCATTACGCCTTTGCGTCACGCTGGTTTGGGTTTGGATACTTACACCCAAGCAACCTCTCCTATTCGTCGCTACAGTGACTTGCTTACTCACTTTCAACTAAAAGCCCATTTGCGGGGTGAAGTTCTGCCATTTTCCGCAGAACAACTAAAAGAAGTGATGATGACCGTCACCAGCATTACCCAAGAGGTGACGATGGTAGAACGACAAACTAATAGATATTATGCTCTAGAGTATTTACGCCGTCATCCAGAGGAAATTTGGGATGTGACAGTGTTGATGTGGCTGCGAGAAGACAGCAACTTGGCCCTGATTTTGTTAGAAGATTTAGGCTTGCAGTTGCCAATGACTTTCAAACGTTCTGTGAACTTGGGCGAACAGATCGTAGTGAAAGTTAGCCATGCCGATCCACAAAAAGATATGATCCAGTTTCAAGAAATAATTTATCAAGAAGCTCAAACAGCAGCGAATTAACTTTGCTCCACTCCTTTCGGTTAGCATATAGAGTGAACTACCTACACTGACCTGAATACAGATTCAGTGTAGGCTTCCCAATTCATTGGGGATTGCCTCAGCCTTCGTAGATTTCTTACGTCCAGAAGACTTTGGTCTTACATCCCCTCCAAGGGCAGAAGCGCTAGTTCCTAACGCCCATAATCGCAAGCCTTCATTTTTTATATTTATCGATGCGTTGATGTCTCTATCATGCTGCTTATGGCAGTGTGGACAATCTACAAACCTAATACCCAATGAATCATAACCATTTTGCAATATTGGGATTGGTAGCAGAGTCTCACTACAAAGTTGAGATGACGGGAAGAAACGATTAATTTCCTGATATGTATGCCCAAATCTCTCAGCTTTATATTTCAACATAGTGAGGAACATTCCCCATCCTTGGTAACAAATAGCTTTTGCAAGGTTAGGATTCTTCACCATGTTTTTAACTGCCAAGTCTTCTACACAAATAACTTGGTTTTCGTATGCTATTTTGCGAGATAGCTTGTGTAGAAAATCCTCTCTTACTCTAGCGATTTTGCTAGAAACTTTGGCAACTATTCCTTTAGCTTTACGACGTTTGCTTGAAGTCTTATCTGTCTTTTTAGCTAATTTCTTCTGTTTGCGTTTTCTATTCTTTTCTAACTTAGCTAATCTCTTTTTAGGTAGGTCATATTTGGAACCCTCCGAAGTTATAGCAAAGTTCTTTAATCCTAAATCCACACCGATTGCGTCTCTAATCGCTACTACTGGCATATCTTCTTGATTAAAAAGAATAGATGCGTAGTATTTACCATCAGCATTTCTCGATATTGTTACAGTCGTGAATTTTTCATCCGGTAATTCTTTGTGAAACACGGTTTTCATTAAACCCAAATTCCCAGGAAACTTAATCACAGAGTCCTCTGACATCAATTTCACGTTTTGGGGATATTGAATAGATTGCTTGCCATGCTTAGATTTAAAGTTAGGGAATTTAGCGCGTCCTTCAAAGAAGTTGACAAAAGCACTTGAAAGGTTGAATGTGACGCGCTGCAATACTTGACTGTACGCAAGTCCTAACCATTCAAATTCTTTTTTTAACCCAGGCAGTAACTTATCCATTGCTGCCTTAGAAAGACCTTTCCCTGTTTCTTTATACGTGATAGTAGTGGTATTAAGCATATAGTTCCACAACCATCGGGTGTTTCCAAAACACTGAGCTAGATGAGATTCTTGCTCATCAGTGGGATAAATTCTAACTTTAATTGCTCTATACATGGCATCGACCTTACCGTGTTTACTCATTCATAGTAACAAGTATTTCGACATTGAGTTATCAAAAACAAATATTTTGTTCGTTTCGTCGCAGTAGCCTTGGAAAGTTTTCGCTACGCTCAAATCTGGTCAGACTACACTCCTCAACTCACGCGCATTCATCACAACACTGAATGGAGTACCATTTCAGTGTGAGCCTTCTGCTGTTCAAGGTAAATTGAATGAGGTAAAGCGATCGCTTCAAGCATCACTCAGTGGGATTTTTGCAGCTATTGGATATCAGTTGTCCCGTTGCGATCGATGACATATATAAACTTGACGACTAAAATTTTACGTGGCTGTAAAACACTCGTTTTACATTCTCAGCCGCAGTCACGTAGAACAACACGATCGCTCCCAGAACCAGAACAAAACTCAACGGCAACGGTTGAAATCCGAGCAGGGTTGCCAACGGTGTCCAGGGAATGATTATTGTCACTCCGATGGTCGCCAGCGTTGCTGCCAACAAGTATTTTCCTGGCTTA
>NNBV01000291.1_pt1 | contig 20868 bp, 16 predicted proteins | sample 1173771 | NCBI WGS metagenome assembly NNBV01 (sample SAMN07173938, study PRJNA388173) | plant metagenome | isolation source: symbiotic tissue sample KVS11 | place: Norway: Troms, Kvaloya island | reverse complement strand
ATATAAACGGACTTGCACGACTTTGTGTAACACTCGACATCACCTCCTTGCTGATAATACTTTACCATGATATTTATTTACGGTAAAATATTTAAAGGAAATAATTGGGATTCGTCATACATCCGATACCTGTTTTTGCTACGCAATAAATCAATATCAGATGCAATCCTCATCCCCCGCTCACAATCCCCATCTTAGGAATACCTTGAAGATGGGGACTTCCGCTATACGTTAAAACCTGACAACTACTTTGCCACAATTCTGACCACTGAGGAGATATTCTACAGCGTCGGGTATAGATTCTATGCCTTGAAACTGTCTTGAGTCAACGGCAACTTTGAGTTTGTCTGTGTAGAACAGGTTTAAAAGGCGATCGCGTGCCTCTGCCATATATTCTTTATAATGAGGCATGAGAAAGCCTCTCACAGAAGCAGCTTTCCAAAATAGCTGGTGATAAATTCGTGATTGTGTAATTTCTTCCAACTTTTTTGCGTATTCGGAGATAAAACCCACCACAACTAAGCGTCCCCGCACTGCCAAATTTTCAACGCAGGTATCAAAAACTTCCTTACCTACACAGTCAAAAATTAAATTAATCCCATTGGGGTATTCTTGCTTGAGGATTTGATTGAGATTTTCTGTGCGATAGTTGATAATGCGATCGCACCCTAATTCTTTCAGTAATTTCGCCTTCGCCTCAGAACTGCAAGTAGCAATGACATGATTACCAGCTAACTTTGCCAATTGCACCGCAATATGACCGGTTCCCCCTGCTGCTGCTGTTACTAAAACCACTTCATTAGTTTTCATTTCCCCCACTTGTTCCAGTGCAACCAAAGCTGATACACCTGTAGGCATTAGTGTTAGTATCTCTGGCGTTGCTTCCCGCACCTTCACTGCTAAGTTTGCATTGATAACCTGATATTCTCGATAACCGCCGCCACGCGCTGTAGTTATGACAGCATCACCTATTTGAAAATCTTTAATATTTTCACCGATAGCGACAACTTTCCCCACAGCCTCCACACCTAAATCAAAGGGAGGAATTAAGTTAATATATGGAACATCACCACGACAAAGTAACGTATCAAAGCCACCGTTAACACCAGCAAATTTGTTTTGAATTAAAAGTTCATTAGCAGCAGGTTGGGAAATAGGAATTTCGACAATTTTAATGGCAGATTTAAAATCTTGATTCAGTTTATTTACTATTAACTTTCTGTAATTTTTTGCGTTCATTTACCAATCTTATTTAAAAAATACAAATTTAGGGTGCGTTATGCTTTTAGCTAACGCACCATCAACAATTTCAGGTGCATTACTAAGTTTATAAAGCCTTCTCCCACTCTAATTGATGAGCTAAACCATACTTGATAAAATCTTCTACTTTCGCTTTATCACTTTTACCAAAAACGCCTAAACTGTAAGGATTATCTTGCATTCGTTGGGTGACTTGCTCTTTCTCAAATTGGATAACTTCATCTCTAGATTTATCCGGTTTAAAAAAGTCTACAACCAAGACAGTTCTGTCATAATTAGTGTAATTATGCGGGCAGTGGGGATAGCTATGATCTAAAACCAGAAATTTTCCTTCATGCCAATAAAGCTGCTCATGGCAGATTTTCATAGCTACATCTCCCTCTGGTACAATTAATCCTAAATAGCCACGATTCATGTGAGGGTTATAGTTCACATGTAGTTTGATATCCAAGCCTGGATGGAATGTACCAAAATACACATTTCTGATGATTTGATCATCATTCAAGTTGACTTTTTCGATTACTTTAGCCAAATTTGTAAAATATTTATCTCTTAATGCAAGTGCTTTTTGTGATGCCTCATCTGACCCATAATCAGGATATTGTATTTGATGCGCCTGAATATATTTTTCAATAAACATACCTTGAAATAAAATCCCAAAAGCACTGTATTTTGCATCACCCTTGGTTTTAATCGTTTGACTTTTAGGCCCTAGAATCTCATAAGTGAGTTTTAAATCCTCATTAGATGCATTATTAATAAAGCTTATAAACTCATCTCTAATCATTTGCCAGTTGTCTTCAAAAGTTTTGAGAAAAGTAAATTCTTTTGGGTCTATATGATATTCATTAAAACTTTCCATTGTCTTTTCTCCTGAAGATGATTTCATAAAAAACCGTTATATAATGATGGGATTTGGTCTTCGTACCGATTCCATGTTGGAATTCCTGACTAAACTCATTTTAGTGTGAGGTCTGCTGTGTCTGAAACTCCCGTATTAGATCAAATTATCAAAAATGTGCGGGTAGTTCGTCCTCATCAGGATGCAATCGAACTACTTGATTTAGGCATTAAGGATGGAAAATTTGCTCAGATTGCCCCTAATATTAGCCCAGACACAGGCAAAGAGGTATTTGATGGCAAAAATTTACTAGGGTTTCCTGGGGTCGTGGATGCCCACATGCACGTCGGTATCTATCAATCCCTTGACAAAGATGCTGTGACTGAAACCAAAGCAGCCGCTATGGGAGGCGTAACTACCAGCTTAAATTACATCCGTACAGGGCAGTATTATCTTAACAAAGGCGGCTCCTACCGCGATTTTTTTCCAGAGGTTTTGGCCTTATCCGCAGGTAATTTTTTTGTAGATTACAGCTATCACATCGCACCTATAGCTAGCCAGCATATCGACGAAATACCTTTATTGTTTGAAGAACACGGTATATCTTCGTTTAAAATCTTCATGTTTTATGGCGGATATGGGTTGCATGGTTTGTCAGACCAACAAAACCTCTTTTTGATGATTAATAAAGAGGAACGATACGACTTCGCCCATTTTGAATTTATTATGCGCGGTCTAACTCGCTTGATGGAAAAACATCCAGAAGCGCGAGATATTATTAGCTTAAGTTTGCACTGCGAAGTTGCAGAAATTCTCAACGCCTATACCAAAATAGTTGAAAACGATTCTAGTCTGAGCGGATTACACGCTTACAGTGCAGCGCGTCCGCCTCATTCCGAAGGTTTAGCAATTTGCATTGCTTCTTATTTGGCACATGAGACTAACTGTGCAAATATCAATTTGTTGCACCTAAGTTCGCGTAAAGCAATGGAAGCAGCTTTGACTATGCAAACTGCTTTTCCTCACATCAATTTTCGGCGAGAAGTTACTGTCGGACATTTGCTATTAGATGTCGATACTCCTAATGGTATTTGGGCAAAAGTTAACCCTCCTATTCGTCCTCGCGCTGATGTCGAATACTTATGGCAAGCAGTATTAAACAATCAAGTAGATTGGATAGTTAGCGACCACGCTTGCTGTTCTGCTGAACAAAAAAGAAGTGCTAAAGACCCGAATAATATTTGGTTAGCAAAGTCTGGTTTTGGTGGTACAGAATATTTACTTTCTGGTGTATTTAGTGAAGGTTGCAAGCGGGGGATGTCTTACAGCCAGATGGCTAAATTGCTATCTTGGAACCCATCCCGGCGCTTTGGTTTGTTAGAAAAAGGCGATATTGCTATTGGTTATGATGCTGACTTGGTGCTGGTAGACCCCAATAAAACCTTTGTGGTACGTGCTGCTGAGTCTGAGTCACAGCAAGGTTATACACCTTTTGAAGGAATGGAGTTAACTGGAAGGGTAAAGAGTACGTTTTTGCGTGGAAATTTGATTTACAATAACGGACAGGTTTTGGGTTCTCCTACTGGGCGCTATTTAAAAAGATATTAAAGTCATCTCCACATAAATATCACACTATTTGCGATCGTCAAGCAAGACATCAAAGTGTTTAACTTTTGTTTCTGGTTTTATGAGATATTCGTTGTCTCTAGGAAGAGGTCTAACTTTTTCAATATCGTTACCAGCAAAATTGCGAATTGCATCCCGTGATTCCCAATACGAGATAACAGTAAATTCCGTATTATTCTTATTAATCTGGCGAAGTACTTGCGCCCCCAAATTACCAGGAATCGACTTGATTTTTTTAATACCAGCTTCTACCAAATAAGTATAATATTCATCTGCTTTCGATGTCAGCGTTGTACCATGCCAAATACGTGCGACTACTTTCTTCGATTGGGTAGTAGTGCGATTATTCGGTAGAGATTGTGCTGAAACTACAAGGGTTTTAACCTGCATAAAAGAAGTGAATGGTAATATCAAAACTGAAATTGTCAATCCACAAAGATTAACAAACAACTTACTTGGTATAATCATTCAGCTATCTCCAGGTGTATATGATATGACTGTTCCCATTTGGGATACATCTCTATCAACTCTCACAAAAGATAAATATCCATCATCTGTTCTGTGTCTAAGGGTAGTGTTATTAGTAGGACAATAGCCTAAGTGTCCTTTTGCAAATCGATAATTTCCTATATCACAATAGCCAGCTAAAGCATAAGCCTCTTCATTGTATGATTGAATTATTGCATAGTGACCGTCATAATGTGGCAAAATCGTAAGTAGCCATGTTCCACCCCCGTTATTATGTTTTCTTAAAAACTTCTTTTTTGCTACTTCAAATTGAACTGTCTCTGTATTACGCCAAGGTAATAATTTACTATCCAATACTGGAATAAATTCACTTATTCTCGCATCTGGATGACTGATTTCTGCATATTGGTATTTGAGTGGAACTGGCCCGTTTTCCATCCAAAGGATTTCAACGCTTTCTTCACCTAAAACTTTCCAAGATTCTAGTCTGACCCCTGCCGGAATAAATGAGTAAGAATGTTTATCTAGTCGCCATTCATCAATTTGAATTTCACCAGCAAGAATAAAAATTTCTAAATCAGCTGTCAACATACCAGATGGCGCTTCAAATCCGGGCGGTAGAATTACTCTGGAAGTAGATGCGCCACAGTCATCCCAAGTCAGCAATCTTCGTCTTCCTGCTGCTACTTCGTCTGGCATTCCACTAATGCGCCATCCTTGTTCTTCTGGCACAGCATTTGTATCAAAAAATTGATACTGGCGAGGCAAATATTCTTTCGATATTGCTGTGCGCCTTCCCGATAGATTCAAGCTTCCTCGGCCATCTCCACCCCAATCTTCTTTTACAGGCGCTACATTTAAAAAATCATCAGCTTGGTCTTTTGTTGCGTAATTAAAATTTTTATTCTCTTCACCCACAACTGTACATTCTCCTGTTTATATGCTTCTATTTGCCTAGTCAATATTATATTGCGTTCACTAAGTTTTACTCTAGGAATTCACTTACTAACTTTGATATCTTTTCAGGTATTTGGTTCATCATACATATTGTTCCACCTTCAATATCAATCATCTTTGCATGAGGAATTGCTGTTAAAATAAACTCTCTGTTGTCTGCGTTAGCAAAACCTAGTCTTTCTAATTGTTTTACGTCCTCTGTTCCAGACAATATTAGAGTTGGAGATTTAATTAAACGAAATCTTGCTTCCATTCTTTGGCAGTAATCAATAACAGCCAAAGGTGCATACCAAGGATAGCCAAAACCTTTTAAATCGTCCAAAACCCAACGATGATTTAAGTCAGCAGAACCTATGTAGCTTGCTCTCGCTGACCATCTTTGCATAAGATGGGAACCGTCTGCTTGGATCTTGAGATTTTCAAATTTATTGGATAAAGCTGCTTTTCCTTCTTCGCTAAAATTATCTACGTTGCATAATATAATTTTTTCGACTCTTTGAGAATAAGCTGCTGCTATTTCTGCTGCTACACAAGCACCTGTATGGTTCCCAAGAATACTTGTGGTTTTTATTCCTAATTCGTCTAGCAGTAAAATAACACTTTTCGCGTAATCTTCAATTGAATACATTCTGGGTGGTTTATCTGAATCTCCTAATCCCAAAAAATCCATAGCGATGACTAGTCTTTTCTGAGCAAATATTGGGATTAACTCACGAAATTCATCACCACTTCTGAAGTTCTGATGAAGTAAAACAAGAGGTTTTCCCTCGCCACTAATACGGTAAAGAATCTGTCCATCTTCAGTGTCTAAAAAAGCTCGTTTGATTGGTTTGTTCATAAGACCCTGATAAATTCATTTAACTTATTCAGCAAATTACCTTTTCTGTGCTACAGTTTGCAACCATTCAATCAGGGGTCTTAAGGTTCCTGGTAATGCTGACTCACTGACAGTTACCGTATGCTGCTTACCGTTATCTTCCACTGTTAACTTATACTGAAAGCGATCGCTCTCTTGATTTGGCGAGGTAATTAGTTCAGGTAGCCTAAATAAATCTGCAACTTCCACCAGTCGGGGAAGTGTGGCTGCTTCATGTGGCGGAAGAGTGTCTGTATCAACGGTTGTCTTCTTGGTAATCCCGGCAAAGCCGCCTGTGCGTTCAAAGGATATCCGCATTTTTTTGCTCTCCGTTGTGTTATTTAGTTGGGATAAATACAAATACTGGGAGATGATAGTTCTCACCTCCCACTTTAGCAACAACAAACAAAACATTTATCAGTCCATTTAGAGAGACGCGATGAATCGCGTCTCTCTAGATAACCCCTACTTTTTGCCAAGCATTCTGCACAGCTTTTTGCTCATGACTGTCATTACCATAGAGTTCGCCAGCAATTTGAATGGTGACACTGGCAGCTTTTTTAAAATCTGCTTTGGCTTTCAAGCGATCGCGTAAAGCTATGTACCAGATTTTACCAGCTTTTTCCCAGGCATAGCCACCAATCTCAACAGCCGCTAGATAAAAGGCATGGTTAGGGATTCCTGAGTTGATATGCACCCCTGCATTATCTTCAACACCAGTGTATTTATCTTTCATGTGACCTGGTTGGGGATCTTTACCCAGTACTGGGTCATTGTATGCTGTTCCCGGTGCTTTCATTGAGCGGAGGGCAACACCTTTGACAGTCGGTACTAAAAGACCTTCGCCAATGAGCCAGTCGGCCTCTTGTGCAGTCTGATTTTTGGTTTTTTGTTTCACCAGGGAACCAAAGACATCAGAAAATGACTCATTTAGTGCGCCTGGTTCGCCATAATACTGTAAACCCGCTTCATACTGAGTTATTCCATGAGCTAACTCATGCCCAATCACATCAATTGATTTCGTGAAGCGCTGAAACATTTCTCCGTCGCCATCACCATAAACCATTTGGTCGCCGTTCCAAAAGGCATTGTCATATTTAACCCCATAATGCACGGTGGAGTCTAAACGTAGTCCTTTGTCGTCAATGGAATTGCGATCGAATATTTCATAAAACAATTCATAAGTAGCACCAGCAGCATCGTAGGCCTCATTTACTGCTTCATCACTGCTGGGAGGATCACCTTCACCACGCACCAATGTGCCAGGAAGTTGCTGCCCATATTTTGCGTCGTAGATGGTGCGGCGCTTTTCACCCGGAGAAGGTGCAAAGGAGATACTACCTATGACATCTCTCCGTCCGCGAAGCTGTGCCGAAACATTTAATGTATGAAAAGCCCAACTCCTCTGCTGGGGATTGCCATTGACAACGACATTTTCCAGCATGTGGGGCGGGATAATACAACAAATCGGGCATCTAGAGTCAAGTGGATGCTCATACTTAAAACCGGCTGATCTCTTTTTATTTCGAGCCATCCAAGATATTCTCCTTTTAAAACTAAGTGATTCTTACAGTGGCTTTAACTCCACTTTTGAAACGAGCAGAAAAACAAATCTAAATTGCGTGTCCCTGGTTTCTTTCTGAAGAAAATTTTCTACTCTGTATTTTCAGATAAATCTGTAGAGGATTGATAGTACCCTCACGGGTACTTCTGATGTGGAAATATTGCATTAAAATATTAAACAAGCTTATATACCGCAAGTTTCAGCTAAAATACTTGCGTGAGTTAGCAAAACCTCCTTTACAGACCTGATGCGTTTATATATTAGTTCTGATCAAGAGAAATAATGTTATTTATTGCTGTTTTGTTACTATCAAGCTGTTAATCCTATAAATACCCACTGGAGACAGGCGAATCCCAAATCTAGGCATCCAAAATCTTGGATTTTCACAGCCACCCACCAAACACCGCCAGACCATAATATTTCCAAGGTACTGCAACTTTCTTAAATCCAGCTTTGCTCAACATTTGTAAATGAGTATCCAAGGTAGCTAGCTGATCTTGACTAGAGTAGCCTTGGGTGCTGCTAGTGCCAAGCTTCGCGCGAATCTCTGTTAAACTAGTTCCCTCTTGAACTGACCATTCCTCTCGTGCCGCTTTGTAAACTTCCGCTAAGGTTGGTGATTCTGGTAATGTAGGATCTGCATTCCAAAAACAGCCGTCTTGACTGAGGCTAGTTGCAATACGCTCAAATAGTTTCAATTTCATCTCATCCTGGAGATGGTGGATTGCCAAGGATGAGACACAGGCATCAAATTCGCCACCAATATCCAAGTTCTCTGGATTATCTGCCCAGTCGCCAAAATCTGCTTGTGTACCAACCCAGCGTTTTTGATATCCAGCTGCTGTGATTTTTTCTTGGGCAAATTGCAGCATTCGAGGTGAGTAATCTAGGGCAATTACTTGAGCATCTGGATAGCGGTTAAGTATCTTGAGACTGAGTTCGCCCGTACCACAACCTAATTCTAAAATACGCCGACTTGTGGAAGGTAGACAACGGGTAATTACCTCCAACATCTCATCATATCTAGGTAACAGTTGGCGAATACCAGTGTCAAAATCAGCAGTGTTGGCGAATACCTCTCCAGGAAATAACTGTTGCATAGGGATTGGGACAATTGTACACACTATTGTATATTAATCATCCATCATTACTGAGGTTAAGAAACCTAGCCTTGAACTGGAGTGGCTTTTACCTTCTTATCTTTAACCCGAACTCAGGTTATTGAAGAAAATGCAGAAATTTATAATCAAATACCTACATTTTCGTTTAATGATGTAACCTGAGTTTGTCAAGCTACTTCTCTAATTCTGCCAACTTCTGTTGAGCAAACTTTTGCACTTCCTCATCTGCGTCATTCTCTGCTCTGTCGCGCAACAATGGTAAAGTCTGGGGATGTTGAGGAAATTGCTTGATAATTATCTCCAGTGCAACGCGCCGAGGGTTGGAGTTAAACAGGGGATCATGACTACCTTCAAAGGATTCATTAACAGCACAGTTGTAGTAAATTTCAAACAACTCAGCCTGATTTCTGAACTGTTTGCCTAATACTTGAATGGCTGTACGTCGCACATACCCAGAATTATCCGCAGTGGCACGGTGTTTGAGAAACGAGCGGGTGTCCAGGTCATCTTTGAAATTGCTGGCTAATGCTTGGATGGCTGCACCTCGCACATTCCCAGAATTATCAGAAGTGGCGTGGTCTTTGAGAATTGAGCAAGTATCCGGATCATCTTTGAAATTGCTGGCTAGTATTTCGATAGCTGCAAGTCTCACATTCCCAGAATTATCAGAAGTGGCCCGTTCTTTGAGAATTGAGCAAGTATCCAGATCATTTTTGAAATTGCTGGCTAATGCTTGGATGGCTAAAACTCGCACATACTCTTGATTATCAGCAGTGGCACGGTCTTTGAGAATCGAGCGGGTGTCTGGGTCATCTTTAAAATTGCTGGCTAATGCTTCAATGGCTGCACCTCGCACATACTTTTGATTATCAGCAGTGGCGCGGTCTTTGAGAATCGAGCGGGTATCTGGGTGATCTGGAAAATTGCTGATTAATGCTTGGATGGCTGTACATCGTACATCCCTATCATTATCGACAATGGCGCGATGTTTTAAAATCAACCGAGTGTTCGGGTCATCTTTGAAATTGCTGGCTAATGCTTGGATGGATGCACCTCGCACATCCCATTGATTATCAGCAGTGGCGTGGTCTTTGAGAAACGAGCAGGTATCCGGGTCATCTTTGAAATTGCTAGCTAATGCTTGGATGGCTGCACCTCGCACATTTCTTGATTCATCAGAAGTGGCACGGTGTTTGAGAAACGAGCAGGTATCCGGGTCATCTGGGAAATTTCTGGCTAATGCTTGGATGGCTGCACCTCGCACATTCCTTGATTCATCAGCAGTAGAACGGTGTTTGAGAATTGAGTGGGTATCTGGGTCATCCTTGAAATTGCTGGCTAATGCTTGGATGGCTGCACCTCGCACATACTCTTCATTATCAGCAGTGGTGCGGTCTTTGAGAATCGAGCAGGTATCCGGGTCATTTGGGAAATTGCTAGCTAATGCTTCGATTGCTGCACCTCGCACATGCCCTTCATTATCAGCAGTAGCGAGGTCTTTAATAATCGAGCAAGTATCCGGGTCATCTGGGAAATTGCTAGCTAATGCTCTGATGGCTGCACGTCTCACATACTTTTCATTATCAGCAGTGGCGCGGTCTTTGAGAAACAAGCGGGTATTCGGGTCATCTTTGAAATTACTAGCTAATGCTTCGATGCCTGCATATCGGACATTCCATTGATTATCAGCAGTGGCACGGTCTTTAAGCCAGTGTAAAGTATCGCTGTTATCTTTCCAAATAGCGGCGATTGTTGCAACTGCTTGAGTCTGAACTTCCTGAACTAACTTAGTTTGTTCATATTTATCAGGTTTGTAATAGTACCATAGGTCATATTTAATTAAGTCTTTTAACTTGTTAAGCAATTTATTAGCCACTGACGCAATCACCGAGCGATTTCTAACTTCTGCAAGACATTTAGCCGCTAAAAACAAGTTGATAAACTTTTTCTCTTCACCATCTTGCACCATTAAGTAATCAAGAATTTCACCAACAAATTTCGGATCAATCATTCCCGCAATTAACAGCAACACCTCATGCCAAGTTTCATCTTGCCAGTGTTTGCCAAAAACTTCAGTTTTTAGATACTCAATTGTAATACTGCGTTCCTTTTCAAACTGCCAGACAAACTCCCAAGCACAGAAATATTCTAAAAAAGTCCGATGCACAAAGGCATAGTAATCTGCACCCAAGAAACATAAAATAAAATTGCGATCGCGCAGTTGTTTCATTAACCGTCTGGCTTTATCTCTGGCATCACTCACTGGTATGCTTTGCAGATATTTAGTGAAGATTGCTTCTAAATCATCCGCATAGATAATGTTGCCAGCTAAACCTTTTTCACTGGTTTGCATTTGATAAGCAACTTGACGCAACATTGCCTGTTTATCTTTATAATCAATAATGTCCAGACGTTCATCTGGCTTTAAATTACGTCCCTCGTCCCAATTATGCAGCAGAACCTCTGAAGCATCTTTATACAGTTCACTTCTATCCCTGGGTAATTCTCGCTTGAGATTGAGAATTGCCATCATGGTTAACAGCAGAGGATTTTGTGCTAATTCTGCAATTGCTTTTGATTCATTAATTACTCTTTGTAGACGCTCTCGTTTGATATTTTTATCTCTTTCTTCCGCTTGACTAAAAGTTTTATCATGCCAACGTTCGATAAAATCTTTAATCTGTGCGGGTTCTAAATCTTGCAACATGAAGTGGCGAAACTCTGCATCTCGCAACTGTTGCTGCTTATAGCCGATAATCCGAGAAGTGACAATTACCTGCACATCGGGATATTCATTAGTGAAACGATGAATACTGGTAATTACTTCCTCCCGCTTCGCAGATTCAAAGATTTCATCCAAACCATCAAACATGACTAAAGCGTTACCAGCCTTTAGCTGCTCATGCAATTTATGCTGATTGAGGTGATAAAAACAATTGGGACTATTATGGTAAAATTGGAGAAAATTATTGCAATTACCTGCATCGCGATCGCGCATATAATTGCGTAACTCAATCAACAAAGGAATTGGCAGATTAAAATCATTCTGATCGAGAGTTTTTTCTACCCAATCCAACGCTAGATATTGCAACAATGTAGACTTACCGGAACCAGGATCGCCTAAAATAACTAGATAATTTTTACGTTGCTTATCTCGGATAACATCTAATACTGAACGGATTGGCTGTTCAAAATAAGTGCGTTGATAACGTTCTGTTTCTTCTTGAAACTTTTCTATTCCAAATTCCGCATCTAATTGGTTACTTTCTTGTAACCTGCGAAGATGTTCTTTAGGCAGTTCTGGTAAAACCTGATAAACTTGCCGCACATTTTGCGGGATAAACATTTGCCATAGATTTACCGGATGTTCGCGGGCTGTATTTTCTAAACTATCTAACTTCAGATTGCCGTAGCGTTCGCGAATAGTTTCTAGATATTGCGGTAAATTAAAATCTTTGGGAATATCAGCGTTTTCTTTTAAAGTCTTATCGATACTGGATAATTTTTGAAGTTCCAAGATATAGCGTAACTCTTCTGAATCAGAAAGAATATCTTGAACTTGTATGAGATACTGTTCTGTAATTGTTTGCCAGTTAAATTTAGTTGGTAAAGGTTGGAGTTGAAGTCTTTTCCAATTATCTGCTAGTGTTTTAAAATCTAAAGAATCACATTTACTATCAAAAGCCTGACCAAGAATTTCTTTAACCGACTTATCGCGGATAAATTTATTGATATCTTCAGCATAATTTTTAATTTCCATTTCCGAAAGTTTGCAACGAACCTTTAATTGTTGCTGCATAGCTTGCAACAATTCTGTCAGCGCCATAACGACAACTTTCTGAAGCGGTTCTTGTTTTAAGGGCGCGGTTACAGCATTATTAAAGATATGTTTGAAAAAATCTTTAGCGTAGTCTTTGACTAAATCTTTGAAAAATTCTTCACTAATAATAGTTTTGACAAGAAATCCAACCGCTTTTTGACCTATCCAAAGAGTGAACCACTCAATTATCATACTCACGCCTGCTAAGTGCTTGACTATGAGTATATACACTTGTCAGATAAGTCTTTCCAGATTTCTGGGTTCTTAGCTTAAAAGCGATGCTAGCTGAAGATTTGTTAAAAATAACTAATAACTGTGCATGGATATTAGGAGTCATTTTATGGTTCTACAAGTTAACCCCATCAAAAAAGAACCAATCGTTACTTGGGAAGCACTTCCAGCCGACTTCATTTTACCAGACGATCCAGTGGAAAATATTCAACAACCTGCGATCGCTGCTGCGCTTACCGATGCTTTGGGAAGCACAGCACGCATCCAACCTCAAATGCTCATTGGCTCTAATTTTGGACTTGTAGCCACAGTCAGCAAGAAAATTGTCGTTAAAGCCCCAGACTGGTTTTATGTCCCTCAAGTGCAGTCTGTGGGAACAAATGTAGTTCGTCGCAGCTACACTCCGAATTTAGAAGGCGCTGCTGTGGCTGTGGTGATGGAATTTCTCTCAGACACAGAAGGCGGAGAATTATCAGTCCGTTCAACTCCACCCTACGGTAAACTCTATTATTACGAAAAGATTCTCCAAGTTCCAACCTACGTAACCTACGACCCTTACGAACCAAGCATAGAACTACGCTGCTTGCAAAATGGACAATATACTTTGCAGCAAGCAGATGCTAATGGACGCTACTGGATTCCTGAGTTAGAGTTATTTCTCGGAATTTGGCAAGGTGAAAGATTATGCCAAACCATGAATTGGCTGCGCTGGTGGGATAGAGAAGGAAATTTGCTGTTGTGGAGCAGCGAACAAGCCCAACAAGAACGCCAACGCGCCCAACAAGAACACCAACGTGCTGAACAGGAAAGCCAACGGGCTGAACAGGAAAGCCAACGCGCCCAACAAGAACGTCAACGTGCTGAACAAGAACGCCAACGTGCTGATATATTAGCAGCTAAGTTACGTGAGCTAGGTGTTGACCCTGATGCGTAGGCGTAGCCCGTCGTAGACATCGCATAACCTAAACAAATGCTGGGAATAATAATTTTGGGACATCAGCACCAAAATTCTATGAAACAGCAAAAAAATCAGTTCAGTCATCTTACTGCGATCGAAAGAAGTTATCTATCATTTCCGGCACAGTTTTTATTAAATCAAAACCTTCTCCAAGGCAAAATACTAGACTTTGGTTGTGGCTTTGGTAATGATGTTAAAATATTGCGCCAAAAAGGTTATGATATTACAGGCTATGACCCTTATTATTTTCCAAAATATCCTGATAATAAATTTGATACCATAATTTGCTTTTACGTTTTAAATGTTTTATTTACTGAAGAACAAACTAATGTTCTTATGGAAGTATCACACTTATTAAAACCAGGAGGCAAAGCTTATTATGCTGTAAGAAGGGATATCAAGAGAGAAGGGTTTAGAGAACATTATGTTCACAAAAAACCTACCTATCAGTGTATTGCCAAACTTCCCTTTACTTCAATTTGCTTAGATGAATATCGGGAAGTATATGAGTATGTCCAGTATAATCATCAGCGAAATTCATTTAACTATTGTATATTCTGTAATCCCCATAAAACTCTCAGACTATTAACTGAGTCAGCAACCGCCTATGCTATTTTTGATGGCTATCCTATAACTAAAGGTCATGTTTTAGTCATTCCTAAACGTCATGTTAGCAGTTATTTTGAGCTACCATTTAAAGAGCAATCTGCTTGCTGGTTTATGGTGAACAAAGTACAAGAAATTCTTAAAGCAGAATTTGAACCTGATGGCTTTAATGTAGGAATGAACATCAATAGAGCCGCAGGTCAAAATATTATGCACGCCAGTATTCATATCATCCCTCGTTACAAAGGTGATACTGTTGGCTCTAAAAGTGGAATCAGGAACGTTATTCCTAAAAAGCAATAGTTTTTCTGTAATAATTCAGAATTCAGAATTATGCTGTAACTTGATCACTTTGAAGTAATTATAAAAATTACTGGATCAAACTTATCTCATAAGGTTGAGATCAGCTATTAAATGCTTCGTAACTATGCTTTTTCAGTACAATCTCTGCTTTGTTCTTCTGAGCCTTACTGTAATCATCTCAACTACTGTTGCGTTTGCAGCTTGGCAGCGTCGTTCAATTTCTTTGGCTAGCAAGCCTTTCATTTCGATGATGCTAGCGATCGCAGGATACGCTACAGTTGCAGCAATGGAAGCAGCAGCAATTATCCTCCGAGAAAAAATATTTTGGTCAAAGCTGGAGTATGTCGGCTCAGGCAGTGTAATTACACTCTTCCTCATATTTGCAATGCACTTCACGAACAAAAATCGTTGGCTAACGCCTCGAAATACTGCGTTGCTGTGGGCTATCCCTACCTTCAATGTGATTTTGGTAGCAACAAACGAATGGCATGGTTTAGTCTGGTCTGGCTTTTTGCCAGATCCCAAAGGAACTAATTTTGTGATTTATCAACATAATCTTGGTTTTTTTTGGATCATGACCTGTGTTTACATCTACACGCTTACAGGGGTAATAATGCTTATTCAGAAAGCCTTAGTGCCATCAGTTTTGTATCGTCGGCAGTCAAGCATGGCATTAGTCGGCGCAGTATTACCAATATTAGGCGCTAGCTTGTATATGCTCCGCCTTACTCCTCCTGGTCTAAATATTACTCCCATGAGCTTTATGCTGGCCGGACTGTTCTATTTTGTTAGCCTGTCTCGCTTCCGAATGTTTGACCTCGTTCCTGTCGCTAGAGACACGTTGATTGAGAATATGAGTGACGGTGTGATGGTGTTGGATGCCAAGAACCGGATTATTGACTTTAATCCGGCGCTTAAACATCTTATTGGGGTGAAAAAGCAGCATATTGGACAACCCGCCGCTCAAGTTTTGGCCAAATGGCCAGAAATTATCAGGCTGTACCATACTCATGAAAGCGTCAAAACAGAGATATTCATAGATTCGGTAACTCCTTGTTATGTAGAGTTACTAATTACCTCATTACACAATCGGCGCAAGCAGTTAACAGGTCGTTTACTTGTTTTGCGTGACATTACCCAACGTTATCAGGCTGAATTTGAACTCCGACAGGCGAATGAATATTTGCAAAAACAGGTACTTGAAATTAAAACATTACAGGTTCAGTTACAAGAACAAGCTATGCGGGATGGACTGACAGGCTTGTTTAATCGGCGTTATTTTGACGAGATATTCCCAAAAGAACTAATACGAGCAAGGCAGGATTCTGGTCGAGTTGCCTTAATAATTATGGATATCGATTATTTTAAAAATATTAATGATACATTTGGTCATCAGGCTGGCGATCGCGTAATTCAGGTATTTGCCGACCTTCTTCGCAACTATAGTGACTCTCAAAACATTGTATGCCGATATGGTGGTGAAGAGTTTGTATTGGTTTTACCAGGACTGACACAGGAGAAAGCATTTCAGTTCGCCGAACAAATCCGCTTATCGTTTCAAGCTGCGCGTTTGGAATCTGGAGGTAAAGAAATACATACGACGGTTTCGGGTGGAGTGGCCGTGTTTCCAGATCATGGAAAAACCACTGATGAGTTATTGCAAGTAGTAGATCAAGCGCTATATGCTGCTAAGTTACATGGGCGCAATTGCATCAAGCGTGTGCAATCTAATTGATGAGATGTAGAAATTTCAACAATCATTTATGAAAAAATACAGGAATCTAACAAAACCTAATTTTTAGGTTTTGTTGAAAATATTGCCAAATATTTCACTTAAGCCAGATTATCTGGATCTATTCCTAGCGCTCTTAATTGTTCCGCCAACTGTTGAACTCGTTGTTCTGCAACATCAGCGCGTTGTGCTTCTTGTTGAGCGCGTTGTACTTCTTGTTTTACTTGTTCTGCCGGCGTGAGATATCGTTGTCCTTGCTCATCATACCAATACATCCATTCCCGCGTTACACCGCAATAATTTCCCCTTTCGCAACCAATTCCTAAGCCAATCTCTGGTAGCCAAACGGGGTTTCCCTCTTGCAATTCATACTTACCATTAACTAACTTATGTACTTCCAGATGTGGTTTGCGGCGGCGACGAGAGGAATAAATCACGTAATAAAGTACACCTAAAGCCTCATATTCATCCAATTTAGTAGTGTATTCTTTGCGATAATTTTGGGAAACTACTTCTAGGACGAAAATCGGTACAACATTTTCATCCCACAGCACATAACTGGGACGCAGTTCCTCATCGTAAAACCGCTCTACCCCTAAGCTTAAAAACCCATCTGGCACAATGGGCGGTTTATCAGGGTGATAATAAATACCCATATCTATGGCAAAGAGCCAGTCCATGCGTTCTGCCCAGAGTATGAGCAGGATCGCCTTCAGCAAGCCTGGTATCAATTCTTGCAGTTCATTATCCACAGGCGTTTCATCAGAGTCTGGTAGTTCCTCGGCTGAGGGCAAGTACCTTGGCAAGTTGTACTCTAACATGGCTGGTTTCCCCAAAACTCACAGGATATTTGGCTCACCAGAATTATAGCGATTTCTCTGCTAGCGATGTCTACGACGGACTGTTAAGTGATGCACGTACATTAACAATGTCATTAGTTTACTGCTATATATTCTAAGTAATCTAATAACACTAATTGGCAACTTTTAACTACTAGACAATCTGAAATCTGCCATCATCATGAGCCATAAAATTTATTTGATGCCTAAATTCTAAATGTTACAATCCGACTATCTTGGTGATGGAATGTTTTACTTTGACTAAGGGATACCACTTGTGGTATTGAGAAACAGCTAAGATTCGACAGATATAATAGTTACTGGCTCGTTTCCTAATTGTACAAAACATTGCCTCGCTAAAGTTGCAGCCTAGTCAAGAATACAGGCGTTTCTACGCCATCAAGGAAGGTGCTTAAGCTGATAAAATTTTGGTAACTCTTAACTATTAATAAATATATAAGTGCTTAGTGCTATTAATGCTTTATATTTAGCGACAGGGTGTTACCAATAGCCACTCATGTTCAAATACTTAGGAGGCAGTATCCACCGGGAGCAAACTCACGCTTCGATACTATCAGCACGTAGTTTAAGTAAAGGTTAAGTCGATATTCAAACCAATAAATTTTGCTGAATTGTGACATATAAAGACTAAACTAAAAAGTCCTGTACAGCAAAACCTGTAGCTTTAAATGAAGTAATCATGTCTAAGGTTCTTGTCTCCGATTCTATTGACCAAGCTGGAATTGACATTCTTTCGCAAGTTGCCACCGTTGATGTCAAACTAGGTCTAAAACCAGCAGAACTGCTCGAAATTATTGGTGAGTATGACGCGCTGATGATTCGTTCTAGTACACGCGTCACCCAAGAAATCATTGATGCCGGCACCCAGCTAAAAATCATCGGTCGTGCTGGTGTGGGTGTGGATAATGTGGATGTTCCCGCCGCCACTCGCAGGGGAATTGTGGTAGTCAATTCTCCAGAGGGAAATACAATTGCTGCCGCCGAACATGCGCTGGCGATGATCTTGGCTTTATCTCGCCACATCCCCGATGCTAATGCTTCGGTGAAACGCGGTGCGTGGGATCGCAATAGTTTTGTCGGCGCGGAAGTCTACAAAAAAACTCTCGGTGTTGTCGGTTTGGGTAAAATTGGCTCCCATGTTGCGGCTGTAGCTAGGACAATGGGAATGAAACTCTTAGCTTACGACCCTTTTATTTCTACAGACCGAGCGGAACAAATTGGCTGTCAGTTGGTGGAGCTAGATTTACTCTTCCAGCAAGCAGACTATATCACCCTACACATCCCGAAAACCCCAGAAACTACGCACTTAATCAATGCCACAACCTTGGCAAAGATGAAACCTACAGCCCGGATTATCAACTGTGCTCGTGGTGGGATTATTGATGAAGTAGCTTTAGTAGCAGCTCTGAAAGCTGGTAAAATCGGCGGTGCAGCCTTGGATGTGTTCGAGTCAGAACCACTGGGTGAATCTGAATTGCGATCGCTAGGCAAAGAAATCATCCTCACTCCCCACTTGGGAGCCTCTACCACTGAAGCTCAAGTGAATGTGGCCATTGATGTTGCCGAACAAATTCGCGATGTCCTTTTAGGACTACCAGCGCGTTCAGCCGTCAACATTCCTGGACTCGGCCCCGATGTGTTAGAAGAACTCAAACCCTACATGCAACTAGCAGAAACTCTAGGTAATCTGGTGGGACAGCTAGCTGGTGGCCGGGTGGAAGTACTCAATATTCGACTACAAGGGGAACTAGCAACTAACAAAAGTCAGCCTTTGATTGTAGCTGCCCTCAAAGGACTACTTTACCAAGCTTTGCGAGAACGAGTAAATTACGTAAATGCCAGCATAGAAGCCAAAGAACGGGGAATTCGGGTGATTGAAACCCGCGATGCTTCCATTCGAGACTATGCCGGCACACTGCATCTAGAAGCCACGGGTACTTTGGGTACTCATTCTGTCACAGGCGCTTTGTTGGGTGAGCGAGAAATCCACCTCACCGATGTTGATGGTTTCCCAATTAACGTCCCACCCAGCAAATATATGTTGTTTACCCTACACCGCGATATGCCGGGGATCATCGGCAAACTCGGTTCCCTACTCGGCAGTTTTAATGTGAATATTGCCAGTATGCAAGTAGGTCGTAAAATCGTCCGTGGCGATGCCGTAATGGCTCTGAGTATAGATGACCCTTTACCAGAGGGCATTTTGGATGAGATTATTAAAGTCCCGGGTATCCGGGACGCATATACAGTAACACTTTAGGAGTCAGGAGTCAGGAGCTAGGAGTCAGAAGAAATAATTCCTCCTGACTCCTGAATTCTGAATCCTGTTAGCGCAGGGGGCGTAGCCCATTCTGAATTATGGCAAACACCTGGTGGGAACTGAATATTTTATGTGAGCCAGACCTAGAAGAATCAATCTTTTGGCGACTGGAAGATTTTGGCTGTCGTGGTACAGCTAGTGAAAATAAAGGAAACTCATCTTTAGTCAAGGCTTATCTGCCGACAATTCAAACGCAGCTACTAGATTTGGCAGCGCTGTCACTGTGGCTGCGTCAAGATGCCCTCTGTGTAGGAGTTTCGTCTCCCTCCCTGCAATGGCAATTAATTGATGAAGAAGATTGGGCGACTAGCTGGAAACAATATTGGCATCCGCAGGAAATAGGCGATCGCTTCCTAATTAACCCAGCGTGGCTACCATTACCAGAAGCAACTGAACGGTTAGTAATTCGCCTCGATCCTGGTGTAGCATTTGGTACAGGCAACCATGCCACTACTCAGCTATGTTTGGAATCGCTGGAAATGCGGCTAAGTGGAGTTTCGCAGTCGTTTGTGGGTAATAGTGGCAAACATGAGCATCTGGTAATTGCAGATATTGGCTGTGGTTCTGGTATCCTTTCCATTGGGGCGCTGCTATTGGGTGCTGAGAAAGTCTATGCAGTAGATAATGACCCGTTAGCGGTGCAATCAACTATCAGTAATGGTGCGCTGAATGATATTAGCCCAGAACGTTTACTGCCAGCACTAGGAAGTGTAGACGTTTTGACAAAACTAATTGACAAACCAGTAGATGGTATCGTCTGCAATATTTTGGCTCATGTAATTATTGAATTGGTTCCAGAAATGAGTGCGATCGCTAAACCTGACACTTGGGCTATCTTCAGTGGTATTTTACTAGAACAATCTAAAGCTGTTGCTGACGCTTTAGAACAAAATGGTTGGGTTGTCGCTACCCTATGGAAACGAAAAGAATGGTGTTGCTTGAATGTAAGGCGTTCTTAACCCAGTAGATACGAGTAGTAGGGACGCAAGGACTTGCGCCCCTACAAATCTAGAAATAATTTGGGATAATTTATTTTTTGCAAGTCCCTAAGATGGTAGCTGGATTTTTGCCAAGCTGCATTAAAAATTTGAGTCAGACGCAACTAGACAAAAGACTTGTCCGAAAATTTAAAAAGCAGTCTGTGTCTGGCTTAGAGATGGTTTCAGTGAAAGCCAGAGTCAATGTAATAATGAGGGCTAGAGATAGTTACTGATAGTATAGCCCCGAAAAAGTTCGAGAATTAATCCATAATACACCTATTTTTAAGGACTAGGATAAAACTGGCAAAACCAGGGAACCAATTCTTAGTCTAACTAAACCACACACAGTGAAAATTACCTGTTTT
>NNBV01002132.1_pt1 | contig 20869 bp, 22 predicted proteins | sample 1173771 | NCBI WGS metagenome assembly NNBV01 (sample SAMN07173938, study PRJNA388173) | plant metagenome | isolation source: symbiotic tissue sample KVS11 | place: Norway: Troms, Kvaloya island | reverse complement strand
GGTCAACTCTGCAGGACATTTTGTTACCACGATCACATCCGCGCGTTTCACTCCGCTCCTCGCCTCCCTCAATGTGCCCATGGGCAAAACATAATCACTGTAAAAAGGACGACTAAACTCCGTCAGCAGAATGCTAAACTGAGGTTTTACTGCACGATGCTGAAAGGCATCATCTAGTAAAACAACATCTGTTTCCGGTTGTTGATGCAAAATTTCAGGGATAGCCAGAACACGATCTTCGCACACGGTAACCAATACTTTGTCGCCAAATTTCCGGTAGTATTGATAAGGCTCATCGCCTATGGTGCGGGCCGAATCTTCATTGCCGGCAAATCGCAGCCCGTGCGTTTTTCTTCCATAGCCGCGGCTAAGAATAGCCAGTTGATTATCGGGTTGTAATAGTCGCACCAGGTACTCAATCATTGGGGTTTTGCCGGAGCCACCTACATTCAGGTTGCCTACACTGATTACAGTGCGGTCAAATGCTACCGAAGGTTTGCGGCCAATGTTGTATAAATGGTTTCGCACTCGGGTAATGCCGTCATACAGAAGTGCAAAGGGAAAAAGTAAGAACCGGAGAATGCTCATCGGGAGCGATGCATTTATCTTTCGCTAATTTTGGAGTCCAAAGCTAAAGAAACCTTGCCAATGATCAAGATTAAAGACATTACCGGCTTTCTCGAAAGCATCGCCCCCCGTAGCTACCAGGAAAGTTATGACAACAGTGGCCTGCTTACCGGCAACGCAGACGCGGAAGTAAAAGGTATTCTTGTTTCACTGGACTGTACCGAAGAAGTGGTGGACGAAGCCATTCAACTCAATGTCAATCTCATAGTAGCCCATCACCCCATTATTTTTAAAGGACTTAAAAAATTAACGGGACAGAATTACATCGAACGCACCATCATCAAGGCGATCAAAAACGATATTGCCATTTACTCCATACACACCAACCTGGATAATGTTTACAAGGGAGTAAATAAAAAAATAGCAGAACGACTTGGCCTTAAGAACATTAAAATTTTATCACCAAAAAAAGATACGCTTTCCAAGCTGGTCACCTTCGTTCCTCAGGAAAACAAAGAAGCCGTACTGACTGCTTTATATGAAGCGGGTGCCGGTCAGATTGGTAATTACACCAACTGCAGTTTTACCACTTCGGGTACAGGCACATTCCTTCCTAATGAGAGCGCCAATCCTCATCTGGGTGCTGTTAATCAATTAGAAAAAGTAACAGAAGGTCGTATCGAAGTCATCTTCCCAGGCTACCTGGAATCCAGGATAATGGCGGCTTTGCGTAAGGCTCATCCGTATGAAGAAGTAGCCCATTATCTTTCAAGGCTGGAAAACGAAAACCAGGAGGTGGGTTCTGGTATGATTGGAGAATTAGATAGCGAAGAGGAACCGATTCACTTTTTAAAGCGTTTAAAATCTGTGATGAATACGGAATGTGTACGACACACTGCCTTGAAAAGTAAAAAGATAAAGAAAGTAGCCCTCTGTGGCGGTTCGGGAAGTTTTTTACTTTCAAAAGCGATAGCGGCTAGCGCAGATGTCTATATTTCAGCCGATTTCAAGTATCACGAATTCTTTGATGCCGAAGGAAAGATTATTATTGCTGATATTGGCCATTACGAGAGCGAACAGTTTACTAAAGACCTTCTCGTAGAGGTTTTAACAGAAAAATTTTCTACTTTTGCGATCAATTTTTCAAAAACGGTCACCAATCCAATAAGTTATTTCTAAAGAATGGAAAATCAGACAGTTGCACAGAAACTAGAAGCTCTTGTAAAGCTACAATCAATCGACACCAACATCGATGAACTCAAGAAACTCCGTGGCGATTTGCCCGATGAGGTGCAGGACCTGGAAGATGAAATGGAGGGATACAAAACCCGTTTGAGCCGTTTTGAAGCGGAACAAAAGGATGTAGAAGATGCGATCAAGAAAAATAAAGAAGGAATCAAGGAAGCTGAAAAGCTTGTAAAAAAATATAACGAACAGCAGAAGAACGTTAAGAACAACCGCGAGTTCGATGCTATTTCAAAAGAAATAGAGCTTCAGGAACTGGAAGTTCAGATCTGCGAAAAGAGAATCAAAGAAGCCAAAGACAAGATTGATTCTAAAAAAGCAGAGATCGGAGAAATTGAAAAGCTGATCAAAGACCGCTCTGAAGATCTGCAGACTAAAAAGGATGAGCTGAACGATATCCTTGGAGAAAGCCAGGAAGAAGAAAAGAAATTGCTGGTAGAACGTGAGAAAGCAACCAAGAAAATTGACGACAAATTATTGAAGTATTACGAACGTCTCAGAACCAGTCTTTCAAACGGACTGGCTGTAGTAAACGTGGTTCGTGGTGCGGCCGAAGGATGTAACATCATCATCCCTCCACAAAAAATTGCGGAAATCAGAGAGAAAAAGAAAATCGTTATTGACGAGCACTCAGGACGTATTCTTGCTGATGTAACCATGGAAGTGATCGTGGAAGAGGACGCAAAAGTGAAAAAAGTTGCTCCTGTAAAGCGTACCGTAAAAAAATAAGAAGGGTTGGTTAAGTTCAATCTAACCAAGTTATTAAAAAAGGCAGGCCTCACCGTCTGCCTTTTTTTGCTATGTCACCCGCTCACTTTTGCCATCGACAAAGTCTGGGAGTTTGATAGCGAACTCACCAAAGCGTACCAACTGGTTCTGAATCTTCAGACCGACCAGGCACGAACTCAGTTAATCAAATTAGAAAAGCATACCAACGAGCTTCATCGCATGTATGTACTCAGCCTTTGCGAAACCATTGATGTGCTGATCAGTGAGGACGAGAAGAAATCGGACGTACTGGAAGGTAATTTTAAAGAGCGGGTAAAGTACCTCGACAAGCTCCCGGAAGGCCCTGAAGTGTTATTTCTGAAAGCAGAAATGAACCTGCAACGCGGCTTTAACTTCATCAACCTGGGGCAGGAACTGAATGCGGTTTGGGCCATACGTGCGGCCTATAATCTCACACAGGAGTGCATCAAAAAATATCCCGACTTCCTGCCGATAAAGAAAACAAATGGGGTCATGCAGGTGATGGTGGGTTCGGTGCCGGATAAGTTCCACTGGTTTATCAGCCTGCTTGGCATGAAGGGTTCTGTACAAGTGGGGCAAAAACAGTTGGAAGAAATTCGTTTGTCGAAGTCTTCGCTGAATACAGAAGCAACCATTCTTTTCTATACCATAAAAGGATTCATCAATCAGCAACTGGAGGAATCATCCAGAGGTTTGGTTGAATGCCTGAAGAAAGATCCAGACAACCGGCTTATTCTTTTTCTTGTAGCAAACATTCTGGTAAAAAATGGGCAGAGTGAGGAAGCACTAAAGCATATTCGTACGCTGGACAATAATCCACAGGGGCTGCCTGTATATTTTATTGAATACCAGCGAGGTGATATTCATTTACAAAAAAAGGAATATCCGCTGGCCATTCAGGCTTACCAGAAATTTATTGCTAACTACAAAAGCCAGAGCTTTAAAAAAGATTCACATTACAAAATTGCGTTGGCGTATTACCTGCAGGGCAAGACGGACCAGGCACGTACCTATTTCAACAAAGCAAAAACCGTCGGCCGCGAATCTGCTGATCCTGATAAGAACGCGGCAGCACAGTTGAAGGAGAATGTATTTCCGAATGCAAAAATCCTGAAAGTGAGACTGAGCACAGATGGCGGATATTACAAGGAAGCAAAGGAAGAGTTACAGGAAATCAAGCCCACCGACCTTACCTCTCCAAAAGATCAGACCGAGTTCTATTACCGCAAAGCAAGGCTGGCACACCGCACGAATGATCTATCCGCAGCAAAGTTATTCTATCAGCAAACCATTGATATGACGGGAAGTAACAGCTGGTATTTTGCTCCTAACTCTGCCTTACAGTTGGGCTACATCTACCAGGCAAGCCGTGATTATGTTTCCGCACGTAAATATTTTGAGAAAGCATTGAGCTATAAAAAGCACGAATACAAAGATAGTATTGACGGAAAGGCCCGCTCTGCTATTGATCAGCTTCCTAAATAATCAATTCGAAGAAGCTCTGTTTTTCTATTGAGCTATTCATGTAGCACATTAAGTGCATAGGTCGATTTCATTTTACCTATCGTGTTTCAGGTAGCACAGTTTACTCAAATGATCAAAACTAACTAAACCGTCAAGGTCTTCACCGGGTACACCAGGTTCTTTAAATGAGCGGTGTCGTTATGTTTTTCTATGCTGAACATCGAGCCAGTATAATTCAGCTGGTAAAGACAAAGATTTTCATGCTCAAACATATCCATACTTTTGAGCGGATAATTCAGCATCTGGCATAGCAGGATACGAATTGCCCTTCCATGCATACAGATCAAGATGGTCTCGTCCTCTTCATTGGATAAGATACGTTCCAGCACCGGCTTCTGTCTCAATGCCACAGCCGCAGGGCTCTCCCCTCCTTCTATGGGCATGGAGGTATTGCCTTCCTGCCATTGCTTCAGCACCCAATGGTAATACGCATCTTCTTCCGGTGTGATCTTCTGCCCTTCACGCGAACCCCAGCTGATTTCGTTTAATCCTGAATGTGCTTCATGTGGAATACCTTTGTCAATAAAACGCTGCACTGATTCAATACTTCGCTGCAGAACGGAAGTATAGATCCGGTCAAAGCGCACATCTTTATACATGGTATAGAAACCTACCGATTGAGCCCTTCCTTTCTCATTCAGAGGCGAATTGACTCCACTTCCCTGCACAATGCCTTTCAGATTGAAATCAGTTTGCCCGTGCCTGACCAGATAAATTTTTTTGGTGCTCAATTTCTCATAATTTGGCGCAAAAATAAGCGAAATACTGCTTTGTCAACATCTCCCTCTTCACCCGCTGTCTCATTCTTGTCCAAAGGGATTACCCTGGATCAGCTTAATCAACTGTCAGCAAACACATTAGCTGCCAATCTGGGCATTGAGTATGTAGAAATTGGTGATGATTACATAACAGCAAAAATGCCTGTAGACCACCGAACCCATCAGCCATTTGGTTTGTTACACGGTGGTGCTTCAGTAGCGCTGGCAGAAACATTAGGTAGTGTTGCTGCGTTTTGTTGTGTGGATACTAATCTTCACAGCTGTGTAGGACTGGAGATTAACGCCAACCACATTAAAGGTATTAAGAGTGGTTTTGTTTATGGAACAACGAGGCCCGTTCACGTTGGGAAGAAGACACAGGTGTGGGAGATCAGAATAACGAGTGAACAAAATGAATTGGTTTGTATCAGCCGCATTACCATGGCGGTGATCGACAAAAAATGATTTACGATTTTAAAATGACGATGTACGGATTTACATCTCTTCATACAGGGAATAAGGTGATAGCACCATGTATCGCCTTCCGGCCTGCCACCTCTGTCCTCCAACTTCAGTTTGAGATATGAGTACCAAAGTCTTTTCAGCGGTCAGGGAAACTCCGGCAGAATTAATTGCGACTGTACTTCATCATCATCTTTCTTTAGGCCAGGCCTTCTCGTTGTGGAAACTTCCTCATTCAGATGAAATAAATCTCATCATAAGCGAAGAAGCACCGGTTTACCTGGATGATTTTAACATGGATGAATCGATCCCCGGTTTTGTCATCTCTCCCTTTCAGCCAGAACAGAAAAAGGTATTTGTAAAAGCGACGCATCGTTATTCTTTTACCTCCAACGAGGTGTTAAAGAACAACGAACCATTAACGCAGGAAGAAGTTGATTTCATGAAGGAATCAAGTCATGAGGCGGTTCAATTGCATTACCATTCTTCCTCTTCGCACACTCCCTCTTTCAATGAATATACTGAGCTGGTCAAGCGTAGTATCCAAAAAATTGAGGAAGGGCTTTTCGAAAAAGTAGTGCCCTCGCGCACAAAGCAGGTAGCCTTGCCTGAATCGTTTGATGAAGTGAAACTGTTTCTGAAGCTCATTAAGAAATATCCCCATGCGCTGGTATCATTAGTCTCCTCGCAGGAAACGGGCACGTGGATGGGTGCCACCCCTGAATTGTTAGTAAGCACCGATCGCAACCTTCATTTCAAAACAGTGGCTCTTGCAGGTACACAACGCTACTCACCCGATATGGATGTGCGCTCTGTAGCCTGGACACAAAAAGACATTGAAGAGCAGGCGCTGGTTTGTCGTTACATCATCAGCTGCTTTAAAAAAATACGCCTTCGCGATTATATTGAGCAAGGGCCCAAGACAGTGATCGCAGGGAATGTGCTTCACCTGAAAACGGAGTTTGATGTGGATATGATTGCTACCGGCTTTCCTCAGCTTGGGTCTATCATGCTCAAATTATTACATCCTACTTCCGCCGTGTGCGGTATGCCTTTGCAAAGTGCGATGGATTTTCTTTTGCAGGAAGAAGGTTATGATCGTGAGTTTTATAGTGGGTATCTTGGCCCTGTGAATATTGACAATGAAACGCATATCTATGTAAACCTGCGCTGCATGCAACTATTGAAAGACAAGAAAGCCAAACTCTATGCAGGTGCCGGGGTGACCATCGAATCGATTCCTGAGAAAGAATGGGAAGAGACCGAAATAAAAATGAATACACTACTCAACGTAATCAACGGGTAGTGAGCCTCCAACCTATCTACAATATTGCTGAGATCTGCGCACAACAAGGTGTTACCAATGCTGTTGTTTGCCCTGGCTCACGTTGTGCTCCGCTCACGATTTCCTTCAGCCGTCACCCTGCTTTTAAAGTAAGAACATTCAGTGACGAACGTAGTGCTGCATTTGTTGCTTTAGGAATAGCCCAACAGACAAAAGCACCTGTTGTCTTAATCTGCACATCAGGATCAGCCGCGTATAACTTTTCTCCTGCCGTTGCCGAAGCGTTTTATAATCATGTGCCGCTGATCATTCTCACGGCTGATCGTCCTAAGGAATGGATCAACCAACTTGATGGACAAACTATTCAGCAGAATGAAATCTACGGCCGTCATGTAAAAAAGTATTTTGAATTACCTGCTGATCATTCGCACCCGGATGCTGTGTGGTATCTGCACCGAACGATTAATGAAGCGGTACTTCTGTCGCAGCAAGGGCAACACGGACCCGTTCACATCAACATTCCTTTGCGTGAACCGCTCTATCCAAAGAAAGACGAAACCATCACCTTTAGTAAAGATTTAAAAATCATCACTGAAGAAAAGAATACACCTTCGCTGAGCGAAACCGACTGGAGTTTCGTGCAGCAGCAATGGCCTTCACATAAGAAAGTGGCCGTTGTGGGTGGCCAGGGAGTATATGGTGTTGAACTGACATCTGCACTGCACATCTCAAACACTATTCACGCCGTTGCTTTAGTTGGGGATGTGATCTCCAACCTGCATGGAATAGAAACCGTTGTACGCTATTCCGATAGTTTCCTGGCGCATAGCAGTAATGAAATAAAGGAATCGTTGCAACCTGAATTGCTGATCACCTTCGGGCGCTCGGTGATTTCTAAAAACCTGAAAGTATTTTTAAGGAAATACAAACCCGCGCAGCACTGGCACATTCAGGAAGCCGGAGAAGTAGCAGATACCTTTCAATCGCTCACCCGGATCATCCGATGCCATCCGGCTATCTTCTTTGAAAAATTAAACAGCCTCGCCATTGAATCTGATTTCGAACATCAGAAACGGGAAAACTTTAAAAGTCTCTGGAAAGCAGAGGAGCATAAAATAGAAAGAGCTATCACGCAGTTTTTCACCACTCCGCAGCTAAGTGAATTTCATTTTTTACATGAGGTGATTCAATCGCTGCCCCAATGTAATCTTCACCTGGCCAATAGCATGACGGTGCGCTATGCCAACTTCATCGGATTGAAGAATGAAAAAGACAAAATCACTGTTTACTCCAATCGCGGAACCAGTGGTATTGATGGCTGCACAAGTACCGCCGTAGGACATTCATTAGAAAGTGGCAAGCTAAACGTTTTGATTACGGGCGACCTTGCTTTCTTTTATGATCGCAATGCCTTCTGGCACAATTACGATTTACCCAATCTTCGTATTGTAGTTCTCAATAATCATGGAGGAGTTATCTTTGGCATGATTGACGGCCCGGGTGAACTGCCCGAAGCCGAAGAATTCTTTATCACGAAACAGAAACTAAGTGCGAAAAATCTCTGCCTCGAATTCGGCCTGGAGTATGCGCGCATCGATACCGTAAAGAAAATCAAGAACGTATTGAAAGATTTCTTTGAGATGGATGGCAAACCCAAACTCATAGAGATCGACACCGATAGTAAAAACAGTAAACAGGTATTTGAACAGTTCAAACAATTAATCAGGAAAGGCTATGAATCTTAATTATCCATGGAAGCCCATTAAAGAATACAAAGAGATTGTATTCCATAAATACGAAGGCATCGCGCGCATCAGTATCAATCGTCCTGAAGTACACAATGCATTCACTCCGCTTACGGTGAAAGAAATGATCAATGCGATGGAGCATTGCCGCGAAGATGAAGAGATCGGTGTGATCATTCTTACCGGTGAAGGTGGCAAAGCATTTTGCAGTGGTGGTGATCAGAGCGTGCGGGGTCATGGCGGGTATGTGGGTACTGATACGGTGCCTCGTCTCAATGTGCTTGATCTTCAGAAGCTGATACGCTCCATTCCCAAGCCCGTGATTGCTGCAGTAGCAGGTTGGGCAATTGGCGGCGGGCATGTGCTTCACGTTATCTGCGATCTTACCATAGCTGCTGAAAATGCCCGCTTCGGACAAACAGGCCCTAAAGTCGGAAGCTTCGATGGTGGCTTTGGTGCTTCATATCTTGCCCGTATTGTTGGCCAGAAGAAAGCGCGCGAAATCTGGTACCTGTGTGACCAATATGACGCAAAGGAGGCTCTTGATATGGGGTTGGTGAATAAAGTAGTGCCCTTAGATCAGCTGGAAGAAGCGTATGTAGAATGGTCAAAGAAGATTTTACAGAAGAGTCCACTGGCACTGCGCATGTTAAAAAGCGCATTTAATGCCGAACTGGACGGACAGGCGGGTATCCAGGAACTGGCAGGTAATGCTACGTTGCTGTATTACCTGAGCGAAGAAGCGAAAGAAGGCCGGAACGCGTTCATCGAAAAGAGACAGCCCGACTTCTCCAAGTTTCCAAAATTCCCATAAGCCTGATTCGTTTAGATCGTTAGGACATAAAAAAAGCCGGACTGAAACAGACCGGCTTTTTTTAAAGATAATTTCGATTATTAGTTGACAACGCGAACGTTGACTGCATTTAAACCTTTTTTACCCTCTTTTAACTCGAAAGTGATTGTGTCGTTTTCCTGGATTTGATCGATCAAACCAGATACGTGTACAAAATACTCTTGTCCTGTGGACGTTTCTTTTACAAATCCAAAACCTTTGGTTTCGTTAAAGAATTTTACTGTTCCTTCTTTCATTGTGATAGTTGATATTAATAACCTGCAAGTTAATACTTAATCTTCATTTTTGCCTAATCTTTTTTTATTAACCTTTCTTCCATTTTTTTATTAACCTTTCTTCAAAGGGCGATTGCTATCTTTGGCCGTATCATTTTTCGCTATTAACGGATGAAGACGAGCCTGATCATTTTTTTCGTAGCTATCTTCACTTTTACAATGGCACAGGAAAAAGCATCGTCCGCGCGGTTCTTCGCATTACGGCTCAAGCCGCATCAGGATCTGAAAGAACAACTTCTTGCATTCGCCAAAGATCAGAAATTAAAAGCTGCAGCAATTGTCACTTGCGTGGGTAGCCTGGAGCAGTTTCATCTGCGCTATGCCAATCAGAATGAAGGGGTTAAATCAACAGGGCATTTTGAAATTGTGTCGCTTACCGGCACCTTTTCCGATACCTCCGCTCATCTTCATCTTTCTGTTTCGGATAGCACCGGCAAAACTACAGGAGGTCATTTGCTGGATCAAAACTTAATTTACACTACGGCAGAACTAGTGATCACAGAACTGGATGATGTGGAGTTCAGTCGCGAAAAGGATCCTACTTACGGATACCAGGAACTAGCCATAAAAAAAAGAAGTAATAAAAAGAGCCATGAATAAACCAACGCTGTGGCTTAGAGGAAGCATCCATTCATGGGAAGAATTGAAGAATGAAAAAATTCCGGCTGCTACCTCCTTTGAAGAAAGCACACTTCGCTTTTGTAAAGACTGGCTTAATGGAAAAACTGATTTTGAAATCCAGACTTCGGGTTCTACCGGTACACCTAAAAAAATCATCTTCACACGAAAACAGCTGGAGGCCAGCGCGCTGCTTACCGCAAAGGCACTTCATCTGAAATCCGCTTATAATGCGTTGGTTTGCCTCGATACCAAATACATAGCCGGGCAAATGATGTTGGTAAGAAGTTTTGTTACGGGCATGAATAGTAGTGTTGTTGAACCTTCGGCCAATCCATTTCTTGCTCTTAATGACGCTATCCAAATCGATTTTGCTGCGTTGGTTCCTTACCAGGTGCAGGCAATTCTCGATTCTCCGTATGAGAACCGGTTAAATAACATCCGCACTGTCATCATCGGAGGTGCTGCTACCAGCAACGGCTTGATTGCCCGTTTACAAAATTATTCGTGCGATAGTTATGCCACCTATGGTATGACGGAGACCATTTCACACATCGCGCTGCGAAAATTAAATGGCGAGGGCAAAAGCGACTATTTCCATCCACTTGATCAGGTGCAGCTAAGTAAAGACGAACGGGATTGTTTAGTGATCGGGGCACCGCATGTCACTGATGAACCCATTATCACGAACGATCTTGTTGATTTAAAAGAAGATCACTCTTTCAAAATAACCGGAAGATGGGATAACGTGATTAATACGGGGGGAGTTAAAATATCTCCTGAGTCAGTGGAAGAGAAAATCAAATCTGTATTCGCCCAGCGTTCATTCAGCAATAGGCTTTTCCTTTCTGCGTTGCCAGATGAAAAACTAGGCAATAAGGTTACTCTGATTATTGAAGGAGATCCTTTTTCTGAATTTGTTTTGAATAATTTAGCAGAGGAACTAGTCAACTCGTTATCTCGATTTGAAATGCCGAGAGCTATTAAATTTGTAAAAGCGTTTATCGAGACCGATACGCAGAAGATCAACAGGAAGAAGACCACTGACTTGTTGCTTCAGGAGAAGTAGCCATCACCCTTGCCCCCTCTCAAAATTGAGAGGAGAAAGGGATCGGCATCAGAACCCGCTAAGGTCATTTCTTAATAATCTATTTCTTTTCTTCTATTTCTTTGAAGGACGCTCTGCCTTGAGCTGCATGATTTCTTTTTGAAGATCAAGCACTACTCCGGCAAGCTGCTCTACCGATGAATCGGATTTATCTGCTACATCCGGGAACTGGACGCTCACATACGCTTTGGCCGACCATGCTTCTACGACTTCATCGCCTTCCAGCTGGTAAGGTGCGTACTGCCTGTTGTCAGAGACCAAAAACAGTTTTCCGTTTTGCTCCAGGTAGTTGAAGATACGTTTATATACAATTCCTTCCTGGCGTGTTACCAGAACATAGGTTTTACCATTCTTCAGTTCTTTCAGATTATCGACATACTCGCCAATAATGATGGTACCCGGAAGTATGGGTAACATGGAGTCTCCCGAGATTTCAAAAGCACGGTAAGCACCTTGCTTAAGCATGGGGAGTTTAAAATGGGGCAACTCTTTTACGAATTCAGGATCGGCATAGCCATTCATATAACCGGCTGCTGCTTTATGAGGAACAAGCTCAATATTGTCTTTACTGTTTTCATCGACAGTAACGACCAGTACTTCTTTGCCCCTGGAATAATCTTTATTAAAATCAGGCACCACACTCATGTTGGCATCGGATAAATTTTCCCCGATGATCTTGTCTACTGAGCTGTTGATGAACGTTGCCAGTAACTGCAGCAGATCAAGACGGGGTTCTGCCCTGCCCTCTTCATATGCGCCTACCAGCGAGCGTTTGATACCTAACTTCTGAGCAAACTGATCCTGGGTAAGACCTAATTGTTTGCGAATGAAACGGATGTTTTCGTTGATTTTAACCATGAGCTGCTGTTCGTTTAAAAATCATAACTCCACCTGAATGTTCTTTTCTTTTTCCAAGTGAGAATAAGTTGGGTTGAAAATACCGGTCTGTCTGATGAATTGCTTCCAGATGATGCCCAATTTTTTCTATTATTTCTCTTACGGATGTTTTTGACTCTGCCAGTACATAACCGTAATAGCCTTCCTCCGATCCTTCTGTAGAGAAGTTAATCTGAAAACGTCCTGAGAGGAGTTTTTTGCTGGAAAGCCTGAGTTTGTAATCCGGGGCGGTCATTTGGCTAATAATTTTAGCTAAATACGGTAGCCCTACGGATTAATGCAAATAAATATTACTAATTATTTTAGTCAATTGTAATCAGGTCATCCAAATCCCATTCCTCTTTACCGATCAACAGGCTCTCTTTACTGATTTTCAATGGTGATGGAATGTTGTTTTCATAGATACCCCCGGTGCCCAGGCCATGATGTTTGTTGATGGGATAGTTGGCAGTAAACTGGGCGATGGCATTGAGGCCGATGTTTGATTCCAGTGCGGAGGTAATCCACCAGTCGATCTTTCTGTCTTCGGCAACGCCAATCCATTCTTCGCAGCCGAAGAGGCCACCGTGCATGGAAGGCTTTAGAATGATAAACTGTGGTTGAATGCGTTCAAGCAATTTTTCTTTTTCACTCCTGTCATTCACACCAATCAGTTCTTCATCTAATGCTACAGGTATGGGCGACTCCTTGCATAGCTGCGGCAGGTACTCTGCTCCTTTCTTTAAAGGCTGTTCGATGGAGTGCACATTAAATTTAGCAAGCTCCTTTAGCTTATAAAGTGCTTCATCGGGTTTGAACGCTCCGTTGGCATCGAGGCGGATGGTGATGTTATCACGGAAATATTTTCTGCGGATATATTGGAGTACATCACACTCCTTTTCAAAGTCGAGGCCGCCTACTTTTAGTTTGATGCAGCGGAAGCCGTCTCTTATCTTTATTTCGATCTGCTGCAGCATGAAGTCCATGCCGCCCATCCAGATGAGGCCGTTGATTGGAATGGCTTCGCCCTTTAAAAAGGAGTTGTCAAAGATCATTCGCTTTCCGCCATGATGCAGGTCGAGAAATGCTGACTCAAGCGCAAAGGCTATGGATGGATTAGCGTTGAGCGAAACAGGTAATACAATGCCTGCAAGAAAAGTGTGTAAGCGGGTTAGTGATGTAGCGGCTTCGTGAATGCTTGCTATGGATATATTGAGTTCATTTAATGCATCGATGGATTTTATTAATGTAGCTTCGAAATCGGGAGTGAGTTCGGAGCTTAGTCCTGGTAGCGGGCCGCATTCACCAATGCCAACTACACCGGGGTTGGTCTCGTCTTCTACTTTTATGAACCAGGAATGACGTTCTCTCATTGGGCCGCGCGAGGTGCGGGCGCTGAAGGAGAACAGGAAGGTCTTTTTCTGAAGGGATGCTTTCACTGCCATGTCGCTAAGTTAACCTATGATTTTAAACTTTGATTTAAATGATCAGTAAGATTTACATGATTGTTACCTCACTATTTTAAATTCTGATGTTATGTTAGAATTATCAGGTTCGAGTAGTGGTTCCAAAATTGTCCCATCGAAGCCGGCACTTCTGCCAGGGATTGTAGTGGAAATCCTTTTTGTCTCAAAAAGATTGTAGCGGAAAGCCCGGGCCTCGTCTCCGTTTCGGAACGAGGTGGCAGCCTGATTTCATTATGTATTTAATTCTATTGTTACGTGAAGTCTGGTTAATTTTGCTGCTGATTAAAAAATGAAAAAGCTAGCGATCTCTGACTATACCTATGCGTTGCCCGAGGAACGGATAGCGCTTTATCCTTTGGCGCAACGTGATCAATCAAAGTTATTGCATTATGATAAGGGTACGATTACGCATCGCGCGTTTGGTGAATTGCCGGAGCAGCTTCCCGCAAATAGCATTTTATTTTTTAACGATACGAAAGTAATTCCTGCCCGGTTGCTCTTTCAGAAAGAGACGGGTGCAAGTATTGAGTTGTTTTTATTGAATCCTTTTGCGCCCTCATCGCTCTTACAGCTGGCCATGCAAGCGCATGAAACCACTACATGGAAATGTGCCATTGGAAATCTGAAACGCTGGCCCGATGGATTGGTATTGAGCAAAACATTTGATGGTGGAGAACTGCATGCATTGCTTATTAATCGTGATGAGCAATGGGTTCAGTTTTCATGGACTCCTGTTAGTGCTTCCTTTGCTGAAGTGGTGCGCAAGTCGGGTGCTACTCCCCTGCCTCCCTATATAAAAAGAGCAGCTGAAGTGAGTGACCTGGAAAGATACCAGACGGTGTACTCGCACTTTGAAGGTGCGGTGGCGGCACCCACTGCAGGGCTTCACTTTACAGAAGAGGTATTGCAAAAGATAAAAGCAAAAGGTATAGCGCTTGATTTTGTAACGTTGCATGTGAGTGCTGGCACGTTTCAACCGGTGAAGACAGAAAATGCGCTGGAGCACACCATGCACTCGGAGCAGGTAATTATATCAAAACAAAATATAGAAAGTCTAATGAGTAGCAGGAAGGTGATTGCTGTAGGCACCACATCGATGCGCACGCTGGAAAGTTTATACTGGTTTGGTGTGAAACTGCTGAAAGATGAGCAGGCTGCTTTCATTATTCAACAGGATGATCCGTATAAAAGTTACAATGAGCTTCCGTCTGCTGCAGAATCGATAGCTGCGGTAGCTCGATATATGAGTAACAATCATCTTGAACAGCTGACGGGGCATACTTCTATTTTTATATTGCCTGGCTATACGTTTCGTATCTGCAAGGGACTGGTGACAAACTTTCATCAGCCCGGGTCTACGCTGATGTTGCTGGTGGCTGCACTGGTAGGTGATGACTGGAGGAAGATCTATAACGAGGCACTGGAAAACGGTTATCGCTTTCTAAGTTATGGTGACAGCTCGCTGCTAATGCCCTAATGATTAACGGAAGCCAAAAAAAATCTACTCACTAAATAATTATTTCTTTTTTCTTTCTCCTGCAAGCGAAATTTCCACTGATGGATTTGATGTATCTGAAGCTGGCAAGTGTTTTTTAGGATTAAGTGATGTAAACTCCGTAGATGGTATGGAGACTTATTTTCGATAAACGCAAACCCAACATGACTAAATCAGTAGCTGAAAAGATGGGGATTAAACCCGATAGCCGTGTCGTATTTATCCATGCTCCTGCAGGTGCAATAAAAGCAATGGAGATGCCGAAGGTGGATGTTGCCTCGTCGGTGAGGGGCGATTTTGATTACATTCATTTGTTTGCCAAAACGGAGGATGATCTCCATACCGATTTTAGCAGATTGAAGAAGTACCTTAAGCCAACGGGTATGCTTTGGGTGTCGTGGCCAAAGGGCGGACAGTTGGGTACGGATCTTACTTTGACGATCGTCATTAAAATAGGATACGATTACGGCCTGGTGGAAAGTAAGTCGCTAAGTATAGACACCACATGGTCAGCATTGAAATTTACTCATCCTAAAAAAGGAAAAGTGTATAACAATAGTTATGGGAAATTGAAAGAGTAGTGAGTTTTTAAGTGAGTACAGAATATTTTGTAATTTGTACTTACAATTAAAACACAACAATGACCACACAACAACCTACCAACTGGATTAAACATCCTAAAGTATCTCACTTGATTTTATTTATTGCCGCATGGCTAATCGGTGTAGGTTTGTTGCTCTTTGTAATCACCGATTCATTTACACAATACGAATTTAGCAAAAGACACATTATACTTTACCTGCTTATCTTTGGCTCCACGTGGACAACTTGTGAAGTAGCACTCAATTATTTCCGTAACAGGAAATGAATAAAATCTTCCACCTCCGAAATCTTCTTTATGTTATTCTGGCTGGGCTTATCTTTCTCGGCATTATATCCTACGTTCATGCTTATCGCTTCACACATTTCTCTGACTCTTCAAAACCAAGAACAGATCCTAAGAAGCTGACCGTTGGCGATAAAATAGGTTTGTTATTTACGGGAATAGAAAACCCTCATCAGGCAGATACGCTCCTTCCCTCTCTGCCTTATCAAACCTTTACCATTCAAAGCGATAAGAAACTGGAGAGTTGGTTAATGCCGCAGGATAGTTCGAAAGGAATGATACTGATCTATCATGGCTATGCAGGCAATAAATCGCAGATGTTATCACGTGCTGAAGACTTGCATGCGATGGGTTATACTACCGCTATCATTGGCTTTAGAGGAAGCGGAAACTCGGAAGGCAACTATACTACTATCGGGTATGAAGAAGGTAATGATGTAATCGCGAGCTACCGGTTTTATAAAGAGAAATTTCTGGATCAGCCTGTTTTTCTGTTTGGGTCGAGCATGGGTGCTGCTGCAATATTGAAAGCACTGGATAGCGAACCCCTGCCTGTCAATGGCGTTATTCTTGAATATCCATTTGCATCGCTACATCAAAGTGTGAAGAACCGGTTTAAGGTGATGGGATTTCCTTCGTTCCCCATGGCTCACCTGCTTACTTATTTTGGAGGTGTGCAACTGGGCTTTGATGCATATGCTCATAATCCATCGGACTATGCCAGGAAAGTGAACTGCCCTGTGCTCTACCTGGCGGGTGATCATGATGACCGGGTAACGAATGAAGAGACCGCTGCGGTATTCCAAAACTTAAAAACAACTAACAAGACATTGCACATTTTCAAAGGTGCCGGTCATGAAAGCTTCAATAAAAACTACAGGAAAGAATGGCTAGAACTGTGTGAGGACTTTTTGGAGAAAAATTAATACATCCTCTTAACCCATTACGTTCATTCCAATTACCTCCATAGAGCGAAAGCAGGATAGGCTTATCAGAAGCGTCCGGTTAAAGTCCTTTCAGGAAAGCCAGGCTCACGGGCACCTGTACATTCACAGCTTTGCTTTCATCTTCGATATAATAGTATTGGATAGCGGAATACTTTACTGCTGCCTTGATCACTGCAGCCACATCAATCTGACCAGTGCCAAGGGCTACGTCATTCTCTACCGGAGTACCGCCAGAGAAATCACCAACGATACCTTTGCGCAGGTCTTTCACGTGCATGAGTTTGATACGCTTGCCGTATTTCTTCAGCAAGGCAACAGGGTCTTTGCCCGGATGCGCTACCCAGAGAATATCCATCTCAAAATTTACATACTCGGGGTTGGTGTTGGCTACGATGTAATCGAAGAGCGTTCCTTTTTCATAGTCAACAAACTCGTAACCATGATTGTGGTAGCAGAAAGACAAACCATATTGCTCTTTCAATTGCCTGCCCACTTTATTGAAATCGTCGGAGGCTTTCTTTGCCATCTCTGCCGTGAAAGGCACTTTGTTATCGTGTGGTATCCAGGCTACGCGCACAAATGATGCTCCCAATGCTTTTGCATTCTCGCCTACCTGCGCGGTCTTATTCAGCAGATCATCATAATTGGTGCCGAAGGAGGTACACTTCATACCGCGCTCATCCAGCAATTGCTTTATCTCGGCAGCCGTTCTTCCAAACAGGTTAGAGAATTCGATATTGGTGAAGCCCATGCGCTTCACACTGTCCAGCGTAAGAGCCACATCCTTTTGAAAGCTATTGCGAAAGGTATAGGACACCACTCCCGGTGTGTCTTTCAATGTTTTACCAAAACGTAGTTGTGCCTGAGCTGTGAGGCACAGCAGGGAGATATAAATGACAAGAGCGATACTTTTCTTCATCGTTTCCAAAGTTAAAGATAAATTCAAATCGTTTCCCGCTGATTTTCTGCGCCATCGCTTAAAGAATACTGCTCTTCTTCCTGGTAGCGGCTAACCTCAGGAACGGATCACTTTAATGATGCATAGTAAAGACGTATGAATTCCTCTTCTCCCTGACATGACGTTACTGTTATTTATCTTTTAAAAGGAAAATTTTTCGCAGCTCTGTTTGATGATTGCAATCGTTGTCGGTTTTTTCTTTTGATGAATTGAGCAAGTACTGTTTCATTAGAGATCGTTTATCTCATTTTCATTACAAATAAATCCGCAATCGATTTTTAACGAATAAAAACAGGTTTCCTTACAACTTCACGTCTTTAAAGTACAGCCACCTTACATTTGAATAACAATTGAACAAGATCATGACAACAAAATCCCTTTTCATAGCTTCTCTTCTTATCGTAAGTGCTTCACTATCTGCCTTTGATAAGAAAAATCCAGTTCCGGCTAAGAGCCTGGAAGTAGTTTCTGTAAAAGGAACAGAAGTATTCAAAGTAATTTATCAGAGCCAACGCTCAGGTAAAGTAAAACTGAATATCTACAATACCGAATCTGAATTGGTTTTTTCTGAATCATTCAGAAACACAGAAAGCTTTGTGATCCCGGTAAACCTGGCTGCATTGAATGCGGGCGAGTACACCGTTGAATTGGTTGACCGCACTGGCACTAAAGTGGAGAAAATCCAATTGAGCAAAACAGCAAATAAGAAGGCTGCTTCATTGCATGCCGTTGAATAAGATAATTGTTTGGAATTAAGTGAAAGTGAGAGGTCTGCATTATTGCAGACCTTTTTTTGTGTTCAGTTTCATTTAGCCACGAATGCACGAATGGATTTATTGGTGGGTCTATCATTTAGATCAATCTTTCACTCATTGTTTCAGGATCTCGTTTATCGTGATAGACAGCATAAACAACAATGCAGTCTTTCTCTATTTCGAATACAACTTTGTAAGGGAAGCGATGAAGAACGGCTATTCGTTCATTCCTGAAAGATTTGTATTGTGCAGGGTTTCTGATAATACGATCGAAGTACAGTTCTACTTCGTTTAGAAATTCAGTTCCGAGGCCAGTTCTTTTGTCTTCATACCATTCAAAAGCGACTGTCATATCAGCAATTGCCTCGGTCTTTACCTCAAGACGGTAGTTCATTTATTTACCTTCTATTATTTTCCGTGCTTCTTCCCAGCTAAATGATTTCGATTCTCCTTTTTTATGACTGGCTATGCGATTATCCAGGTCTGTCACCTGTTCCGATGTCAGAGGATGCTCTTCAACATCGGCCTTCATCAGGCCATAAATCATATTCAACACACGGTCATCGGCACGGTTTATAAACGCATGCAATTCCTCCCTGATTTGTGCTGCTCCCATGTTATCATTTCTTTTTTATGTAAACAAAGATAAAAAATCTCCGTCTAGTTTTAAACTCATGTCGTTAGCCACGAATGACGGATAAATCCATTCGTGCATTCGTGGCTAAGCAATTCAACTCTCCTTTCGCAATACCTGCAAGGGTGGTGTAGTGATAACCTGGCGGGAGTTCCACCAGCCAATAAATACGGTAAGAACAATCACTCCTACTCCGATGATCAGTAGTTCAATCGCATCAAACGAGAAGCGTACTTCAAAGAAGAATTTGGTAAGCAACCAGCCGCTGAGTAATGACAGGAAAATTCCCGTAAGGGCAGAGAACAACCCGAGGTAAGCATACTCAATCAATGTGATCAGTGTGAGTTGCTTTGTGCGTGCGCCAATAGTACGCAGCAATACATTTTCTTTGATGCGAACAAACTTACTATTGAGAACAGCTCCTGCCAATACGACCAATCCGGTAATGATACTGAACAAGGCAAGGAAGCGGATGACCAATGCTACTTTGGCAAAAATCTCATTGATGGTGCTTAATACCAATCGCAAGTCAATCAATGAAACATTCGAATAACTCATCACCAGCTCCTGTTGAAATTTACTTGCCTTCACGGGATCATCGATGCGTGTAGTGGCCACCCATATCTGTGGTGCCTGTTCCAATACTCCTTTCGGGAAAACAAAAATGAAGTTAGGCGGATCTTTCGGCCAGTCTACTTTTCTCCATCCGCTGATGTGTGCGGTGATCGGTACACCCTGTACATCAAACACCAATGAATCACCCACATCCACACCCAATGATTCCTGCATACCTTCGGAGATAGTCACCCACACAGAATCCTTCTGATTCTTTTTCAGACTATGCAGTTCTCCTTTGGTCAGTTCTTCGGATACTGTCAGACTATCGCGATAGGTTACCCTGTATTCCCGCGTAAGCGCCCAGTTGGGAATATGATCAGTGGTGTCTTTTTGAAGACTGTCTACTGTCCTTCCTTTTATTTCACTGAGCCGGATGGTAATAATAGGCACCACCTGGTTTACCGGAAGCTGATGATCTTTAATCAGTTTTACGACTCCTTCTTTCTGATGCGATTGAATATCAAACAAAATCGTGTTCGATTGATTTTCGTTGCCGGTAAATTCTACCTGGTTGAGCAGGCTGCTCTGTATCACATTGAGTGTAGCAATGATAAAAGCACCAAGACCTATCGTTACCATCAACACCATGGTCTGGTTGTTGGGACGGAAAAGATTAGACATGGCATGACGGAAGATGAAACGCGCATTTTTAGGAAAATACTTTCTTACGATGAACAGCAAACCCGTAGCCACCAATGCCAGGCTACCCAGCGCAACAAACAATCCGGCAGCGAATAATCCACCGGTAACAAAACTTTTTGTCTGGTACCACGCCGCAAGTATGGGAAACGATACAATAAGCAGGATGGCTGTCCATTTTGTTTTGGAGAAAATACGATTAGGTTCAAACCCTGCACGAAGCACGGTGAGTGGTGGCACAAAGCGAACCGCTACCAGTGGAAGTATGGTAAACAATACCGATACAATCATTCCTAATATCAGACCTTGTATTACTGCCTGCCATGAAATACCAAACTGAAGTTCTACGGGAACAAAGTCTTTGAACACAATGGGAATGACCTGCTGTATGACCACACCCAATGC
>NNBV01000535.1_pt1 | contig 20879 bp, 17 predicted proteins | sample 1173771 | NCBI WGS metagenome assembly NNBV01 (sample SAMN07173938, study PRJNA388173) | plant metagenome | isolation source: symbiotic tissue sample KVS11 | place: Norway: Troms, Kvaloya island | reverse complement strand
AGATTAAATTATATATTTGAAGATTATCAAAAAGTTATTTTTTGATAATCTTCAAATATATAACCTGACCATTAGTGCAACCGAAACAATGCCATTGTCAGCCAAAACAATGGCATTGTCAGGCGAAACAATCGCATTGTCAGACTAAACAATCGCATTGTCAGGCGAAACAATCGCATTGTCAGACTAAACAATCGCATTGTCAGGCAAAACAATGGCATTGTCAGGCGAAACAATCGCATTGTCAGACTAAACAATGGCATTGAAACTCTAAAAGACTTGTGTGTATACCGTAGCTTTACACAAAGGGAGTTTTTCTAGACAAGAGTCAAAAGTTATGCTAATAATAACTGCCAGATTTCCGATACTCTAAAGCAGTGACACCATCGTTTTCCAAAACTTCACCATGATCGATGACGGCATAAATTAACCATCGATCGCCACATTCTAGCTGATTTTGCACTGTACATTCTAAATAGGCTAATGCCTCATTCAGAATCAAACAACCATTCAGAGCAGTTTTTGTGGCAAGATTTGCAAAGGGATTATCCCCTAAAGTGCTATGACGAGAAAAATAGCGGCGGACATTTCTTCCTTCTTTGAGGATATTCAGCACAAATTTATCACCAGGATGATGCATTAAATCTGCATTTTGCTCGTTAGCGATCGCAATCATAATTCCTGGCGGGTTAAAAGTTGCCTGCGATACCCAAGAAGTTAAAACCCCTTTATGGGTTTCTTCATCACGAGTTGTCACAACACACAGAGAACCAACGATCCGCCCCACCGCTTGTTCGGTACGATCTACATGAGTTTCTGTGACAATCTGGCGGGAAGTCCGCAATTTTTTAGTTTTCTTCAAGTTTTGAGCAAAAGAAGCACCCGCTTCTTGACACTGCTGAAGAATCTCAGGAGTCGGGCTGAAACGCACCCGAATTGTTTCAAATCCTAGTTGATAATTTGCATCTTTGAGCTTGCTTTCGATTAAATCAATTGCCTCGCCACTCCAACCGTAAGAACCAAACACCCCTGCTAACTTAGTTTTAGCCGCCACCGAGAGAACTATTCCTAAAGCAGTTTGAATTTGAGTCGGTGCATGGCCGCCTAATGTGGGTGAACCGATAATCAAGCCATCGCAGATTTCTACAATGCGGTTAATCTCCGCAGAATCGGCTAGTTCACAGTTGATTGATTCTACATTAACTCCATTTTGGATCAAACCTTGAGCGATCGCATTCGCCAAAATTGCTGTATTTCCATAAGCAGAAGCATAAAGCAAAGCGACACTCAATTCTTGAGATTTTTGTCCTTGACACCATTGGCGGTAATCATAGGTAAAACGGCTAAGGCTGTAACGAACAACCGGGCCGTGTGCTGGGGCGTAACATCTGGCTCCCAAAACTGACAATTTATCTAAGGCTACTTCAACTTGTTTCGCTTGGGGCGCATGGAGACATTCAAAATAGTAACGACGTTCTGCGTCTAATCCCTTCCAATCTTCATCAAACAAAGTATCTTCGCAAATATGAGCGCCAAAAAGTTTATCTGTGTAGAGAATTTTCGTGGCGGAATCGTAGGTACAAAGTCCATCCGCCCAGCGAGGAGTCGGTACGGAGATAAATGATAGAAGATGTCCTTGTCCTAAATCTAGAGTATCTTGCGATCGCATCGCTTGAATAGGTGATTCAAACTCGGGAAAAGCGGTTTTGAGAGCATTGGCGGCGGGGCGAGAACAAATTAAAGTGGCTTGAGGAACCAGAGATAGCAATACTTGCAGAGTTGCTCTGCGGTTGGGATTGACATGACTGAGAACAATGTAATCGAGGGAGATGAAATCTAGATGTTGTGCAAGTTGCTCAAGGTAAATTTCAGTAAAAGATTCGCCGGGAGGGTCAATTAAAGCCTTTTTATCAGCTTGAATCAGATAAGAATTTGCTGTAGTTCCCCGTTGGCGGGAATATTCCACCTCAAATTTTAGTCTGTCCCAAGTCCGCGATCGCAGAATCAGAGTATTTTTACCAATTTCAGCAACTTGTACATCTCTAGGATGGCTGGTAGTTAAAGTATTTGCAGACATAATAACCTCTGTTAATCATTGAGCATGGCGGAAGATTCTACTCCCTATTCTTAATGGCTATTGGTTTGTGTTAATTCAGACATAACTCGGCTTCTATAGCGTTTAGATACTTCTTGTTCGGGATCGATACCTTCAAAGGTAGGAGGCAGCCAAACTCGGAGAAACAGTAGTACTCCCAGCACTAATAAAAAGGCACAAGTTGCTAAAACTTGACTCCAACTGGTTTCTAAAACACCTTTAACAATGACTTCTCGCAAGGCGGAAACGATGGAAACTTCAACAGCTACCCCAATAGATACTCGATGTTCCTGTAGGTAAATAATCAGCAGTCGGAATAACTCAACTAAGATAAGCAAAAAGAGAATATCGGCAGTAACAGCATGAAAATCTAGAGGTGGAAGTAAGGAGAGAAACATATCTCTCACCTGAAGCACCATGAAGCTAAATAAACCGATACACAAACAAATCACAATTAAATCTTGGATAAATTCCAAGGTTCGTACAACACGCCCACGATTGATTTCGTACATACTAATCGGGGTATTTTCAACAGATTTATACATATTTTTTGGGACTTTGTAGAGACGCGATTCATCGCGTCTGTTGAGGAGCAAGGGGACAAGGAGAATGACAAATGACCAATGACAAATGACAAATTAGTAATGATTGCCAATTTTACGGTGATGCGCGGCAGTAAGTGCATTTAGTTTGGCGACTCTTCCAGTTTGGACTGTGCTATAAATTACCCAATGATCTCCACAATCCATGCGGCTAGTAATTTCACATTCCATGTAAGCTAAAGCTTCAGCTAAAACGGGCGATTCATTTTTCGCTGGATATGTTTTCACTCCAGTAAAACGGTCTGCACCAGGAGCAAAACGCTTGAGGAAATGTTTCATTAATCCTTGATATTTGCCTTCTTCTAAAACGTTTAAAACAAAGCGATCGCCAACGTGCATCAAAGATTCAATCGCCCGATCTTTGGATACTGCGATCGCTACTCCCAAAGGCTCAAGACTCGCTTGTGTCACCCAAGAAGCAAACATCGCACTCTGAATTTCTCCTTTTTTGGCGGTGATGATGTATAATCCTGTGCTAATCCGCCCTAAAGCTTTCTCTAACTCGGTATTGATAGATTTTATCTGTTTAATGGTGCGATCGCGGTTCAGCCATTGACCCAAGTCTGTCCCGGCTTCATCACAAAGCTGTTCCGTTGCTTGGGTAGGAATTTCCTTAACTAAGATAGGAGGAAAAGCTTCAGTTAACCCCAGTTCTTGAAACTTATTGCGTAAAGGATAAACAGGTTCATCTTCTCCACCTCCCGACTCTAATAAACCAATCGCCTGCTTCTTATGAACAGCAGCTAAAATCGTACTTAAAGCCGCTTGAGCCATCACCAAAGATTGGGGTGGCATTGCAATTACTAAGCCAGAAGATTGTGCAACTAATTCTCGAACTTCTTGAGGCTCGGCACTATTGAGAGCTATTAATTCTACTGCCGCTCCTGTTTTTGCACATCCATGAGCTATTGTACGGACTAAATGCTCACTATACCCGTAATCTTCAACATAAAATAGAGCCACTAATGTCTCTGTTTTTGCTTGTTCTAAACTCCAATTTTGATAGCGTCCAAGCCATTCAGAGATATAGTGTTGTAATAAAGGCCCGTGTCCAGTGGCAACTATTCCTATTTCTAACTTTTCAATCCGCTTTAAAGCTGTCAAAACAGACCGAGCATTGGGGCCCATGAGACAATCATAATAATATTGAAAATCTTCCTCAAGTAAGGTGATATTTTCATCATAAGTATGGTCATCACAGTAGTGCATTCCAAACACATCACAAGTGTAGAGAGTGCTAGTTTTGTGGTCATAAGTCAAGATTGTGTCAGGCCAGTGTAAGTTAGGCGCAGAGATAAATTCTAATTCGTGTCCGTTTCCTAAATCTAACCGCTCTCCACTTTTCACCTGCATTGATTTAAAAGGCTGGTGAACCATATTTTCTAGAAATTGAATAGCTACCTTAGCACCAACAACAGTAATTGAGGGAGCTAATTGCAAAATATCTTTCACTAACCCACTATGGTCTGGTTCCGTGTGACTAATAATCAAATAGTCTATTTTAGTTGGATCAATTAATCCCACCACTACCTCAAGATATAATTGCTCAAACTTGCGGTGAGATGTGTCAACTAAGGCTACCTTTTCTCCCTGAATTAAGAAAGAATTATAGGTTGTACCATTACGTAAACCAAACTCGACATCAAAACGTTCTCTATCCCAGTCGAGACAACGAATAGCAGTCGTTTCAGGAGCAATTTCAACAGTTTGAATCGTCAAACGTCCTGAGTTAGGAGTAACTTGAATAAGCTCTGTGAGGGCAACCATTTGTTTTCTCCAAAAATATTTTTGTCTGAAGAGAGCGTTATGTTTCTTATATTTACCTGAAATACTCAATTAGTAAAATGCCAATTTCTAAAGCTAATCATCAGAAAGATTTATTCGTCATTTACCATTGAATTGCTCAATGTTTATCATTACTTTTATCTTCAATAATAAATGTGAGAAGATATAAATACTAAGTTAAAATGTTTATGGATGTCGTTAATATTTTTTCCTCCTCCCATACAACAAATCAACAGCGAAATCGCCCACCAGGCTGGTGTTGATCTGTATGTGCTGCGCCTGGATCTCATGCACCCGTGGGTTAACGGCAATAAATGGTTCAAGCTGAAATACAATCTTTTGGAAGCCAGAGAGAAAAATTTCACAACGCTGCTTACTTTTGGCGGCGCTTATTCTAATCACATCTATGCAACTGCGGCGGCTGGTAATCTTTTCGGTTTTCGCACCATCGGCGTAATTCGTGGGGAGGAGAGGCTACCATTAAACCCTACCCTGAGTTTTGCTGTACAGCAGGGTATGCAGCTTGTATACCTGAACCGCGAGATGTACCGACAGCGCAACACACCAGCACTACAGGAATATCTGCAACAACGTTTCAGTGAGGTGTTTATTATTCCCGAAGGCGGGAGTAATTTAAATGGTGTGCGCGGCTGCACAGAGATAATTATTGGTGATGCGATTGCATTTAATCATATATGCGTTGCTTGCGGTACAGCTACTACACTAGCAGGGATTGCACTTTCGTTACATGAAGGACAAAGAGCGATCGCATTTCCCGTATTGAAAAATGGCGCATTTCTTGCCCAAGAAATCGAAACTTTATTGACAAATTACCTCGCCTCTAGTTTATCCGCACCATCTAACTGGGAATTAGTGTGTGATTACCACTTTGGCGGCTATGCAAAGGTGAACAATGAGTTGCTACTGTTTAGCCAGCAGTTCACACAGGAACATGGCGTACCCCTTGATTACGTGTATACCGCCAAAATGTTTTACGGAGTGATGGATTTACTAAAGCAGGGATTTTTTTGTAAAGGCGATCGCTTGTTGCTGGTACACACAGGAGGCTTACAAGGAAATGTCGGCATGGAGGAGCGATCGCAAGTCTAAATCCCCGTTAGAGGATGTTGGAAAAGTGGTTGGCTGTGATTTTAATTACGTTGTTACCCCCTTAGTCCCCCCTTATAAAGGGGGGAAACAAGAAAAATCCGGTTCCCTCCCCTTTATAAGGGGAGGGTTAGGGTGGGGTAACGCAGATCGTGATGGGAAGAGCGTTTTGACAAGGGTTTCACGTTAACTTGACACCAATGGCAAGATGCCCACCCCACAAGATTGGATTGTTGCAAATCCCAAATTCTTGAAATGACAATTATTAAATCCAGGGAGAAATGTATGGGGAATTATACGTTACTGCAAGCGGCGCGAGGTGAGGTACTTGATCGCCCTCCGGTATGGGTGATGCGCCAAGCAGGTCGCTACATGAAAGTTTATCGAGACTTGCGTCAGAAATATCCTTCGTTCCGCGATCGCTCCGAGAACCCTGATTTAGCCGTGGAAATCTCGCTGCAACCTTTCCGTGCCTTCCAACCTGATGGGGTGATCATGTTCTCAGATATCCTCACACCGTTGCCCGGTATGGGTATCTCCTTTGACATTATCGAAAGTAAAGGGCCAATATTCGAGCAGCCAATCCGCACACAAGCACAAATTGAAGCGCTGACTGACCTCGATCCCGAAGCTTCTTTACCCTTCGTGCAGCAAATCCTGAGGACGCTACGCCAAGAAGTTAATGGTCAAGCTACCGTCTTGGGCTTTGTTGGCGCTCCTTGGACACTAGCTGCCTATGCAATTGAAGGTAAAAGCTCGAAAGACTACGCCATCATCAAAAGGATGGCTTTCTGTCAACCGGCGATGCTGCATCAATTTTTAGGGAAGCTGGCAGATGCGATCGCAGTTTACGCCCGCTACCAAATTGATGCCGGTGCCCAAATCGTGCAACTGTTTGACTCTTGGGCGGGACAACTCAGCCCTGAAGATTTCCAAACGTTTTCTTTACCTTACCTGCAACGAGTTGTGCAACAGGTGAAAGCAACGCACCCGGACACGCCCCTAATTTTGTATATCAACAACAGTGCTGGAATCCTAGAGTTAATGGCGCAATCGGGTGTCGATATCATTAGCGTAGACTGGACTGTAGATATGGCAGTCGCGCGGCAGCGACTCGGCGCAAATATTGGAGTCCAAGGAAATATCGATCCCTGCGTGTTGTTCGGTACTAAAGAGCTAATCCGCGATCGCATTCTGGACACGATCCGTAAAGCGGGGAACCAGAAGCACATCCTCAATCTCGGTCACGGGATTTTACCGAACACTCCAGAAGAGAATGTTGCTTTCTTTTTCGAGACAGTCAAGCAGCTCAACTACGCGTCAAACAATCTCAACTAAAAGCTATGACTTCAGTGCAACCCGCTTCATCTAACATTTCCAGTCCCGTTCGCACCATCCGCATCGGTTCTCGTAAAAGCCAACTCGCACTCGTGCAAACTTACTGGGTTCGAGAACAACTCCAAAAGCATTTTCCCGATATTTCCTTTGAAGTTCACACCATGTCCACCCAAGGCGACAACATCTTAGATGTGGCCTTAGCTAAGATTGGCGATAAGGGATTATTCACCAAAGAACTCGAATTGGGAATGCTCAATCAGGAGATTGACTTTGCGGTTCACTCTCTCAAGGATCTGCCGACTTGCTTGCCAGAGGGGTTAGCGTTAGCAGCCGTAACAGAACGGGAAAATCCAGCAGATGCTTTAGTTGTGCATCAAAAGCACAAAGATAAGCAAATCGATACGCTGCCAGAAGGCACAGTTATCGGCACTTCTTCCCTGCGCCGCCTTGCCCAATTGCGTTATCACTTCCCCCATTTTACTTTTAAGGATGTGCGCGGCAACTTAAATACGCGCTTGGCAAAGTTGGATGATGGAGAGTACGATGTGCTGATTTTGGCAGCCGCAGGGTTGCAGCGATTGGGAATGAGCGATCGCATTCATCAAATTCTGCCCACCGAACTTTCTCTTTATGCCGTCGGACAAGGAGCGTTAGGGATTGAATGCCGCGCTGACGATTTGCAAGTGCTGTCATTACTCAAAGCAATCGAACACATCCCTACCCGCGATCGCGTTTTAGCCGAACGTGCCTTCTTGCGAGAATTAGAAGGTGGCTGCCAAGTACCAATCGGTGTTGATACGCACCTAGACGAAAATACACTGACATTAACAGGGTTAGTCGCCAGCGTCGATGGCAAACGTCTAGTTAAAGATTCTGTTACGGGTACTGTTAGCGAGGCAGAAAATTTAGGTATTCAATTAGCTCATAAATTGCGGCAACAAGGAGCTACAGAGATTTTGGCTGAAATTTTCCAGATGGTTCAGCGCAGTTAGGTAGACACAAGTTGAACTACCCCCCTTAATCCCCCCTTGCAAAGGGGGGAAAAAGAAATCTAGTTCCCTCCCCTTTGCAAGGGGAGGGTTAGGGTGGGGTAAAACTGACACTAAAACTCAGTTAGTAAACTATTTCAGACTTGTGTGTACACCGTAGCCTTTACCCATTTCTGCAAGAAGTCTATTGGCTAAATAAAGCCTTTCATCGTTCATTTTAATACTATGTTTCCAATTCATCGCCCGCGTCGGCTAAGAAGCCATCCCCAATTGCGGCGGATGGTGCGCGAAAACGTCCTGACAACCAGCGATTTAATCTACCCTCTTTTTGCCGTACCAGGTGTGGCGATCGCCAACGAAGTCAAATCCATGCCCGGAGTTTACCAACTTTCTGTAGACAAAATCGTGGAAGAAGCGAAGGAAGTCTACGACCTGGGCATTCCAGCCATTATTTTATTTGGCATTCCTGAAGATAAGGATTCAGATGCAACGGGCGCTTGGCACGATTGCGGGATCGTTCAAAAAGCTGCTACTGCCGTTAAAGAAGCCGTACCCGACTTAATCGTGATTGTCGATACTTGCTTGTGCGAATACACTAGTCACGGTCACTGCGGCTATTTAGAAGTAGGAGATTTGACGGGTCGAGTTCTCAACGACCCAACGCTGGAATTGCTGAAAAAAACGGCAGTTTCACAAGTCAAAGCGGGTGCAGATATCATCGCGCCATCGGGAATGATGGATGGTTTCGTGCAAGCTATTCGTTCGGGTTTAGATGAAGCAGGCTACCAAGATACGCCGATATTATCTTACGCCGCCAAGTATGCCTCGGCTTACTACGGGCCTTTCCGCGATGCTGCCGACTCAACACCGCAATTTGGCGATCGCAGAACTTACCAAATGGACTCCGGTAACGGTCGTGAAGCCTTAAGAGAAATCGAACTCGACATTACCGAAGGTGCAGATATGTTAATGGTCAAGCCAGCCTTGGCCTACATGGATATTATCTGGCGCGTTAAGGAAGCAAGCAACTTACCCGTTGCTGCTTACAACGTTTCTGGCGAATACTCGATGGTTAAAGCCGCTGCCCTCAACGGTTGGATTGACGAAGAACGGGTAGTAATGGAAACATTGACTGGCTTTAAACGGGCTGGCGCTGACTTGATTTTGACTTATCATGCCAAAGATGCTGCTCGTTGGTTAGCGAAACTTGGCAATTAAACTTTCTAGTTTTGATTTAATGCCGTCCGCAAGTTTTTGATAAACTTCACTGTTTTTAAAGGCTGCGTATATCAATTGTATCAACGTGCTTCAGATGTAAGACTTATGCACTCAGATGCAGGAATCCTCTTAAAAAGGGGAGCAATTGCGTTAGGCAGATAAAAAGACTTGTAGCAAGTGGACTGACTTTAGAAGTTCCCCCTTTTTTAGCTACGGTGTACACACAAGTTTCTTGATCTGTACCTTTAATGCATCGACCTGCACCTTTAATGCATCAACCTGCACCTTTGATGCATCGACCTGCACCTTTGATGCATCGCCCTGCACCTTTGATGCATCGCCCTGCACCTTTGATGCATCGCCCTGCACCTTTGATGCATCGTCCTGCACCTTTGATGCATTGCCCTGTACCTTTAATGCATCGACTTGTACCTTTAATGCATCGACTTGCAAAAATTAACCTTCCCGTTATTAGGAAATAGGAAAAATAGGTTGATCTTATGAAGACTACTTTAACTCCTCAAGCAACTCAATCCAAATCTCTACCCCCAGTTGATGCCAAGACTAGAGTCAGTCAATTGATGCGACAGTTGCAAGACGAAATCTCTCAGGGTTTGCAACAGCTAGATGGCGGAGGCACGTTTCAGGAAGATGCATGGGAACGACCTGAAGGGGGCGGCGGGCGATCGCGCGTCATCCGCGACGGTGCAGTATTCGAGCAAGGTGGAGTTAATTTCTCTGAAGTCTGGGGTTCTCACCTACCGCCTTCAATCTTGGCACAACGTCCCGAAGCGGAGGGACATCAGTTTTATGCCACCGGAACTTCAATGGTATTGCATCCGCGCAATCCTTATGTGCCAACTGTTCATCTCAACTACCGCTACTTTGAAGCTGGCCCGGTTTGGTGGTTTGGCGGCGGTATCGATCTAACGCCTTACTATCCCTTTGCTAAAGATGCAGCCCATTTTCATTACACATTAAAGCAGGCTTGTGACGCGCACGATCCCGAATATTATTCAGTGTTTAAACCTTGGTGCGACGAGTATTTTTATCTCAAACATCGTCAAGAAATGCGGGGGATTGGCGGGATCTTTTTTGACTATCAGGACGGTCAAGGTCAGCTTTATCGAGGCCCCGATCCCAAAGGTGCAGCAGCAATCACCAGCGATCGCGTTGGCATACCAGCATCCCGCAATTGGGAAGAATTATTTGCATTCGTGCAGGATTGCGGTAAAGCTTTTTTACCTGCTTACACGCCAATTGTCAAGCGGCGGCAGTCAATGGAGTATAGCGATCGCCAACGTAATTTTCAATTATATCGGCGCGGACGCTACGTTGAATTTAATTTAGTTTACGATCGCGGCACAATTTTCGGTCTGCAAACCAACGGGCGCACGGAATCAATTTTGATGTCTTTACCTCCATTAGTGCGTTGGGAGTACGGCTATCAACCCGAACCCAACACCCCAGAAGCCGAGTTATACCAAGTATTCTTAAAGCCTCAAGATTGGGCAAGCCTGACATCGCTTCTGGTTTAACTTTTGCCGTCAAAACATAAGACATGTCATTTGTCATTTGTCATTAGTCATTCGTATTTACAAAGGACAAATGACTAATGACCAAGGACAATTTTACTAAAGTCTTCACTGAAATTTGAAGGATTGACATGAATTTACAATTGCTCTCGAAACCTTCAAAGCAATGGACGCTGGCTGTAGTTGTCGGTGGTACTGCTATTACAGGAATTATCGCTTTCTACGGTATTTCTCAATCAAATTCTCAATCAAAACCAACCAGCAAACCCATTGAAGTTGTGCAAACCAGACCCAAGATTGAGGAAATTACCGCTTTAGGACGGATAGAACCAGCAACGGAAGTCATCAAAGTATCCGTCCCTGCTACCTTAAGCAACGATCGCGTAGCCCAACTACTCGTACAGCGTGGCAGTGGCGTTAAAGCAGGTCAAGCGATCGCCATTATGGATTCGCGCGATCGTTTGCAAAATGCTCTACTGGAAGCACAAGCACAAGTCAAAGTATCCCAGGCACAGTTAGCCAAGGTGCAAGCTGGCGCAAAATCTGGAGAGATTGCCGCCCAAAAAGCTGAAATCGCTCGCCTTGAACAAGAGTTAAAGGGCGAAATAGCTACTAGAGATGCCACTATCTCTCGCTGGCAGGCCGAAGTCAAAACTGCCAATAGTGAGTACAATCGCTATTCCTCGCTTTACCAAAACGGAGCGATTTCTGCTGTGGAAGTAGATCGAAAACAACTTGCTCTGGAAACAACACAAGCACAGCTTACCGAAGCGAGAGCTAACCAAAATAAGAGTGTAGATACTCTACGGCAGCAGATCAAGCAAGCTAAGGCAACCTTAGATGAGATTGCTGAGGTACGTCCGGTAGACGTGCAAGCAGCTGATGCCGAGGTCAACAAAGCGATCGCCGCAGTCAAAAAGGCTGAAGCCGATCTCGCAGAAGTTTATATTCGCGCCCCTATAGCAGGTCGCATTCTCGATATTAAGGCCAAACCCGGAGAAGTTGTTGGTGAGAAAGGCATTGCCGAACTCGGACAAACTAGCTCGATGCAAGCGATCGCAGAGATATATCAAACTGATATTGGCAAAGTTCGTGAAGGTCAACAGGTAACGATTTCGAGTGAGTCTTTTTCCCCAGAGTTACGCGGAACCGTTCGGCTCATTGGACTACAGGTGATCCAACAAGAAGTAACTAGCGGCGAACCTGGAGAAAACCTCGATCGCAAAGTCATTGAAGTGAGAATTGCACTCGATCCCCAAGATAGCAAACGAGTTGCGAACTTAACTAACTTGCAAGTACAGGTTGCCATTCAGCCGAATAACAATATCAACCAATAAGAGGCAAGAGGCAAAATTAATACTAATTCTCAAAAATAATGCGACAAATAGACCACTTTGTAGAGACGCGATTCATCGCGTCTTCACTTCACCCAAAGATGTGTTCCTTAAATTTTGAATTTTGAATTTATAATTTTTAATTGGAGCGAAACGACTTGACTATCAAAACATTTATATTCGGTAAATTATTCCGCAAAACCCCACTTGCTTGGCGGCAAATGAGCCGTCAAAAGACTCGTTTATTAGTTGCAATAGCAGGAATTGCCTTTGCTGATTTTCTGATGTTTTTTCAATTAGGAGTTAGAGATGCACTCTTTGATTCGCAAGTTACCCCTTATACCACCCTTAAAGGAGATTTATTTTTAGTCAATAAACTGTCTGATAACTTGCAATCTATCAAAAGTTTTTCCAGAAATAAGCTCTATAAAATAGCAGGTGTTAACGGTGTAAAATCCCTGGCGACGCTATATGTGAGTCAAGCATCGTGGCGAAATCCTGAAAATCGAGCTAGCCGTCAAATTTTTGTCTACGGAATTGATCCGAATCAGCCAGCATTTGACTTACCAGAACTCGATCAACAATTGAATAAACTGAAGTTATTAAATCGAGCGCTGTTTGACAGAGCCGGATTGGTTCCTCAGCTTGGGGACGTTCCTAGTTTGCTGAAAAAACAAAATCCGCTTTCTGTTCAAGCTAACGATTATCAAATTCAAATAGTTGGATTATTTAAGCTCGGTTCTTCTTTTTCTGCTGACGGCAATCTAATTGTCAGCGATTCTACCTTTTTACGGCTCTTTCCCCAACGCCGAGTAAACGAAATCGATCTGGGTATTGTTGACGTAGAACCAAATGCCTCGATTGAGCAGATCCAGGCTGATTTACGAGCCAAGCTACCGGATGATTTACTAGTACTAAACCTTGCTGAATTCACTGCCCGTGAAAGTACATATTGGTCTACAGGTTCGTCTATTGGCCCGACTTTTAACCTTGGTGTTGCAATTGGTTTTTTAGTTGGAGCAGTGATCGTTTATCAAATTCTCTATACTGATGTCTCCGATCATTTGCCCGAATACGCAACGTTAAAAGCAATGGGTTACAGCGATATATATCTGATTGGAGTTATTGTTCAAGAAGCTTTTACTTTAGCGCTTTTAGGCTTTCTTCCAGGTTTTTTGCTATCGAGTGGATTTTACATCTTTTTTCAGTCTGTGACGTTTTTACCGACTACGATGAAACTAGCTCGTGCGGTAACTGTGCTAGTTTTGACTTTCGTCATGTGTCTTGGAGCCGGAGCGATCGCTATGCAAAAGTTACGAGCAGCCGATCCGGCTGATATCTTCTAAGTTTTGAGCAATGAGTGATGAATTTTGAGTTGAAGTTTAGCAAAATATCGCATTTCAAAACTCATCGTTTTCTAGAACCAAGTCCAAACTTACGGTTTAACTCTCATGTTGCAAGAAATTAGTCTCGATCAAAGTTCAAAACTCAAAACTCAAAACACTTCCCAAAAACCCGTTATTTCAGTGTGCCATCTCGATTACTACTTCGGTCGGGGAGAACTCTGCAAGCAAGTCTTGTTTGATATTAATCTCGACATTTATTCTGGAGAGATTGTGATTATGACTGGGCCATCCGGTTCTGGTAAAACCACTTTACTAACACTAATAGGTGGATTGAGATCCGCTAGGGAAGGCAACCTGAAAGTTTTGGGACAGGAAATATCTGGGGCTAGTAAGCGGCAACTGATGCAAGTGCGGCGACAGATTGGTTATATTTTTCAAGCACACAATTTGTTAACTTTCTTAACAGCAAAGCAGAATGTCCGAATGTCTTTGGAATTACACGATGAGTACCTAAAGCAAGATATGGATCAGCTGGCAACGGATACTCTGAAAAGTGTTGGTTTAGGCGATCGCATCGATTATTATGCAGACAGTCTTTCTGGAGGGCAAAAGCAGCGAGTTGCGATCGCTCGTGCCTTAGTCAGTCGTCCTAAAATTGTTCTTGCCGACGAACCTACTGCTGCTCTCGATAAAAAGTCAGGTCGCGATGTTGTAGATATCATGCAGCGTCTAGTTAAAGAGCAGGGTTGTACCATTTTACTAGTCACCCACGATAATCGAATTCTCGATATTGCCGATCGCATCATCCACATGGAAGATGGACGGTTAGTACAAGAAGTGGGAAAGTAAGAAACTATCTGATTTGGCTAGTTATATCGCAATACAGTTCAGATAAGACCAAAACATTTGTAGAGACGGCGATTTATCGCGTCTTGAAAACCTAAAATTTTGTACGATTAGCCCTTAACTGAACCGGATTGAGTTATATCGTGTCCAGCTATTAGTTATGATTCCCAAATCTATGCAGAAAGCCTAAAAACCCCTCGCCTCTGCGGTCTTAATAATAAGTCTTTAACCGGACATGATATGAGATCGTGATTTTTGATTCTTTTATTGGCATTAATTTTAGCTATTTGTGAAAGTCTTATGAGTCAAACCGAAGAACCAAAATATTCCGTATTGCAATCGTATGATGATATTGAAATCCGGCAATACGAGCCAAAAATTGTTGCTGAAACAGTCATTCAAACTGAAAGAGATCGAGCAAACAAGGCTGCATTTTCGATTCTTGCCGCTTACATATTTGGTGAAAACACCTCTGTAACCAAAATTGCTATGACTGCGCCTGTCACGCAATCCCAGCCAAGTGAAAAAATCGCCATGACTGCGCCTGTCATTCAACAAGAAGCGGGAGAAAATATTGCCACAAGCGATCGGACTACTTGGGCGGTACAGTTCGTGATGCCCTCAGAATATACGCTAGCAACGCTGCCAAAACCAAAAGACTCTCGCATTACTATCAAAGAACTTCCCAGCAACAAAGTAGCGGCAATCCATTTTTCCGGTCTAGCTGGGGATGAACAATTGCAGGAAAACGAAGCCAAATTATCTGCTTTTCTGGCTCGGCAAGGTATCGAGACAAAAGGTAAAGCGATTTATGCTTTTTATGACTCCCCGTTCATCTTGCCCGCATTTAGACGCAATGAAGTCATGCTCGAATTGAAATAATATCTGCACGTTTTGCTTGTCACTCTTAATAACTATAGGACTTACGCACACTCTACGAATTCTCGGCGCTCTTCTCTAACGAGACGCTGCGCGAAGGCGTCTTGGCGGTTCGATAAATTAAGCTTTTTAGGAATTTTTGCGTAAGTCCTGAACTAGATTCTCACTCTTCGCGATCGCATCAGATCAAATATCTCAGGAGAAAAATTATGATTGCAACGACTCGCTTAAAAACCACTCAATCGGAAGAAATCTTTGCTGCTGCCCAAAAATTAATGCCAGGAGGAGTTAGTTCCCCCGTGCGGGCTTTCAAATCTGTTGGTGGACAGCCAATCGTATTCGATCGCGTCCTTGGCGCTTACATCTGGGATGTGGATGACAATCAATATATCGATTATGTCGGCAGTTGGGGGCCAGCTATCTGTGGTCACACTCATCCTGAAGTCATTGCTGCTCTGCACGATGCCCTGCATAAAGGAACTAGCTTCGGTGCGCCCTGCTATCTAGAAAATGTACTGGCACAGATGGTAATCGATGCTGTTCCCAGTATCGAGATGGTGCGTTTTGTCAACTCCGGCACAGAAGCTTGTATGGCTGTTCTTCGTCTGATGCGAGCTTTTACGGGGCGGGAGAAAGCAATCAAGTTTGAAGGCTGCTACCACGGACACGCCGATATGTTTCTCGTTAAGGCTGGCTCTGGTATTGCCACTCTCGGCTTGCCTGATTCTCCTGGTGTGCCCAAATCTGTGACTAACAACACCCTGACCGCTCCTTTCAACGATTTAGAAGCAGTAAAAGTATTGTTCGAGAAAAATCCCGGTGAAATTGCTGGTGTAATTCTTGAACCTGTTGTTGGCAATGCAGGTTTTATTCCACCTGCTGCGGGTTTCCTTGAAGGTTTGCGAAAACTGACGCAAGAACATGGAGCGCTGCTGGTATTTGATGAAGTGATGACAGGCTTTCGGATCGCTTACGGTGGAGTGCAGGAGAAATTTGGTGTCATTCCTGACTTAACTACCTTGGGTAAGGTGATCGGCGGCGGTCTGCCAGTCGGCGCTTATGGTGGTCGCCAAGAAATTATGTCGATGGTTGCTCCAGCCGGAAACGTGTATCAAGCCGGAACGCTTTCGGGCAATCCACTGGCAATGACGGCAGGGATCAAGACGTTAGAGTTGTTGCAACGACCTGGAACTTACGAGCATCTCGATCGCATTACAAAGCGACTCACAGAGGGGATGCTAGAGATTGCCAAAGAAACAGGTCATGCTGCCTGCGGTGGTCAGATTAGCGGGATGTTTGGTTTCTTCTTTAACGAAGGCCCGGTTCGCAATTATGAGGATGCTAAGAAGTCTGACTTAAGTAAATTTGCTCGTTTCCATCGCGGGATGTTAGAACATGGAGTTTATTTAGCTCCATCTCAATTTGAAGCCGGATTTACTTCTTTAGCTCATACCGAAGCAGACATTGATCGCACCCTCGAAGCGGCCCGAACTGTCATGTCTCAGTGAGCTAGTAGTTCGCCAACCCAAAATTGCTGGGAGCAGGGGAGCAGGGGAGCAGGGGAGAGGCTTATACAAGTTCTTTCCCCTCTGCCCCTCTGCCCCTCTGCTAACCACCATGCAAAGTTTCCTTGGCGAACTACTAGGCTAATGGTTTGAACTTAGATAACTGCTCCTAAAGAGGTCAACGTGGCAGTTGCGGCTTCAGTTAAACCTTTAACTCCGACAATATTCATTTGCTCATAGGGCTTACTCGCTCTCATGGTTTTTAAGCATTTTCCTGCTCCGATATCCCAAAGTCTAATCGTTTCATCGTCACCGCCACTAACCAAGGTTTGGTTATCTGGACTAAAGGCAACTGACCAAACCAAGCCTGTATGTCCTTGCAAAACTTTCAGGCACTTACCCGTGCAAACTTCCCACAACTTGATTGTCAGATCGTGACTAGTACTAGCCAGTATCTTGCCATCAGGGCTAAAGGCGATCGATTGCAACCAGTTTGTGTCTGCTTGCAAAACGTTGAGGCAGTCACCCGTATGCGGATTCCACAGCCTGATTGTTCGATCTGGACTAGCACTTGCCAGGGTATTACCATCAGGGGCGATCGCAATTGCCCAAATCCAACTCGTGTGTCCTGCCAACGTTCTAAGGCAGTTACCTGTGTGAATATCCCATAACTTGATCGTTTGATCCCAGGAGCCACTCGCCAATATTTCTCCTTGAGAGATGAAGGCAACTGACCAAACCGCAGCATTATGTCCCTGTAAGGTTCTTAAGGTTCGACCTGAACGAACGTCCCATAATTTTATAGTACAGTCCTCACTGCCACTGGCGATCGCCTGGCTATCGGGACTAAAGGCAATTGACAAAACTGCTGCGCGATGTCCTTGTAAGGTTCTTAAGGTTTTACCTGAAGGAACATCCCATATTTTTAGTGTTTTATCTACACTACTGCTGACTAGGATATTTCCTTCATGATTAAAGATAACTGAATGAACCGAGTTGGAATGTCCTTTTAACACTTGGAGGCATTCACCAGTTGCGGTATCCCATAACCTCACAGTGCGATCGCGGCTACTACTAGCAAAAATTTGACCAATGCTTGGTAAGCTAGCACTAACAGGACTAAAGGTAACAGAGAGTATTTGATTGGTATATCCTTGTAGGGTCTTGAGGCATTCACCTGTATCGACACTCCATAGCTTCACGGTTTGATCGTGTCCACCACTAGCCAAAAGCTTACCTTGGGGACTGAAGGCAACTGCAAAAACCCAACTGAAATGTCCTTGAAGCGTTTTGAGGCATTCACCTGTATCGACACCCCATAACTTCACGGTATGATCGTGCCCACCGCTAGCCAAAAGGTCGCCTTGCGGACTGAAGTCCACTGAAAAAACTCGATTTGAATGCCCCAGAAGTGTTTTGAGACATTCACCCGTTTGAGTTTTCCATAGCCTAATAGTGTGATCCTCGCTGCCACTTGCCAGTATTTGACCATCTGGACTGAGGATTATTGACCGTATTCCACTATTATGGTGTTTTTCAAACGTTTGCATACACTTTCCAGTGTTGATATCCCACAATTTAACAGTGCGATCGTCACTACCACTCAACAGTTGAGTATCTCCCTTAAAGACAACAGAGAGTACCCAACTAAGATGTCCCTGGAGTGTTTTGAAGCATTCTCCAGTGCTGCTATTCCATAGCTTCACGGTGCAGTCATCGCTGCCACTTGCTAATGTGCAATTATCTTGGCTAAATGCAACCGACCAAACCTCATTTGTATGCCCTTCTAAGGTGCGAAGGCACTGACCAGTACTAACATCCCATAGCTTTATTGTGTAATCTGTGCTGCTGCTAGCGAGAATCTTACCATCAGGGCTGAACGTCAGTGATGTTACCCAACTTTTATGTCGCGTGCAGATCAAGAGTGGTTGCACATCGCTAACTTGGTAAAGATGAATTTCTCCATTACTGTCACCTACCGCCAGAAGTTCTCCATCAGGGCTAAAGGCTACCGCATGAATAGCACCAAAGGTTTCAGTAAACGTACACCTCGCTAAATTGGCGTAAGCAAAATTCGTATTTTGCAAATTTACATCTCGTAGGTCAGCCTGCCAAATGGTTAGACCAGAGAAATCATAGCCCGTTAAATTAGTTCCTAACTGATTGAGTAAGTTAAGAATATTACCTGCTACATATCCCGGCTCCAAGGGTGACTTCTCTTGCTGCTTGAGTAAGATTTGAGTCAGTTCATATTCCAAGTTTTTTTTGCCTTCAAAGACTGGAATTAACCTGTTAATCACGGGATAGAGAATGAGACGAATTTGAGTCTCTCTTACATAGTCTTTGGCAGTAGCTTTGATTAGAGCATGGCTTTTAAAAAGCGAAAACTCCTGGTTAGCAATCTCCTCACAAACTTGCTCAACCAAACGACTTGTCACATACTCCATCACGACTGGTTGTAGGGTGAAGTAGGCTGTATCTCGTTCGATGAGCGATCGCCGTCCCAAAGATTCCAGGGTTTCAATTAAATTGAGTTGTGGAAAAGGCGATACTAAATCTTCTCGTAATTTGGAGAGGGTTACTGGCTCCCGATTAATCGCTAGCCAGTACATTACATCTTTTCCCTCATCAGATAAACGCTCAAATTGCTGCTCTAATAAATCACGAAGATCGCCAAATACGGTGGTTTCCTCCTTTAAAAACTCAGAAATATAACCATCAAATAAATCTTGAATCGTAGTTGCCACAATTTTTAAGGCTAAGGCATTGCCCCCATAGCGTTTGACCAGTGCGTTAAATTGAGTTTCTAGACCCTTGAGCCTCTTACTCTTAAGAATTTCCTCTCCCTCTCCTTCCTTGAGTCCACCCAATCTCAAAGTTCGCACTGGTAAGGCTTCTCCTTCTAGAGAGGCAACCTCTTTAGGTTTTTCTCGCGTTGTGAGTAGCAAGCAACTCTGGTGGTCTGATTTACCTACTCGTTTGAGGAGTTCGCCATACTGCTCATATCCAAGGTTATATTGTCCTGCTCGACTTCCACCACGTAACACAGCGTCTACATTATCGAACACGACCAAGCAGCGCATTTCCTTAAAGTAGTTAAGCAGCAGGGAAATCTTATCACTAACGCTTTCGGGCAATTCTGCCTCAGTTTCTTGCTCGTCAGACAGAAACTGAATGATGCTACCCAAGAATGTATCAATGGGTGGAGCGTCATATAGCGATCGCCAGACAATACAATCAAATTTGTCCTGCATTAGTTCTGCCAATTTGATCGACAGACTAGTTTTTCCGACTCCACCCATTCCGAGAATGGTCACTAATCGACAGCGATCCTTCAGCAACCACTCATCCAGAGTACTGAGTTCTTCTGTACGTCCGTAAAATGCTAAGACAGAAACAGCTTCCCCCCAATCTTGACGGCAATTGGGGTCTGAGGTCGAATAGTAGCCTTCGCATAGGCGGCTATCAAAACCAAGAAAGAGAGCCTCAAGTGTTCGCTTGTCAACTCCCTTTCTACGGTTTAAAACTTTTCTGATTGTTAGAGGGTCTAAGTTAGTGCGGTAGCTTAACTCTTCAAGAGTGAATCTCTTGCCAAAATTATCTCGAAACTCAAACTTGTGCCTTGCTTCTTCGAACTTCTGTAAACCAACAGAAGTGAGTATAACTCCGCGCTTACGTCTTGGCATACCCAAATTCCTCTACAGACAAAGATAGATTTAGCACAGAACTTAAGTACTTTTTCACCTATAGATATATTTATAACTGGCTTTAGATTAAATGGTGATGTCCAATGACTAGTTAGCGATCGCCGCGACAAATTAATGTCATCGATTAAATCCTTGTTCAGTATAGATTGTAGCGGTTTAGCAGTACTAGAATAAGATCATTGGCAGTGAAATATTAGCTGTCATTTCCTGTAACTGAGGCTCAAATAGGAAATTGGGAAACATACGCGCTGAGGAAATCTAGAAAAGTTCTACAATATTTTGAAACTGAGTGGGTGGGTGGCAACAACGCTCCAGGTAGGGTGTTGACTTTGTGGGAAAATCGCCTAGAAAAGTTCATGCAAATTCTGTGTCGTCTTTGTAATGTGGAAAATACGATTTTTCTTTTTGAGAGCATGGACTGTCCAAAAACTTGAGACGACCAATCCTTAAGGTCTATATAACTAACATTTTCTAAGGGAGCATCCCATTTTTGTAAACGTCATTGCGAGGAGGAACGACGAAGCAATCGCAAAGACTGGGATTGCTTCGTCGTTCCTCCTCGCAATGACATATTAAATTTTATTATTTAATCG
>NNBV01002983.1_pt1 | contig 20900 bp, 15 predicted proteins | sample 1173771 | NCBI WGS metagenome assembly NNBV01 (sample SAMN07173938, study PRJNA388173) | plant metagenome | isolation source: symbiotic tissue sample KVS11 | place: Norway: Troms, Kvaloya island | reverse complement strand
GTTGGAGACATTCTGATTTTATAGCAGCGTAATAATTTAAATCGCACACAGAATATCTACAGAATTGATTCGTTGATTTAGGGGTTATGAATAAATCCGTGTTGTCCCAGAGCGAGCATTATGTTCGCTCCTTGCTTGAGAAGCTGTCAGACAGGCGGCTTCATTATCATAACCTTTCCCATACCTTGAATGTGGTTCAGTTTGCTACGGAGCTTGCCGCTGCAGAGCATCTTTCTGCTGAAGAAACAGAGACATTACTGATTGCCGAATGGTTTCATGACACCGGCTTTACAGTGTCGTACGTAGGGCATGAACGAGAAAGTGCCTTGATTGCTTCCCGGTTTCTTTCGCCTTTATTACCGCAACATCAGATTACTGAAATTTGCAATTGTATTCTTGCCACCACAAAGGGCACCACGCCTGAGGGCAAACTGCAATCCATTATGCATGATGCCGACTATGGACATTTCTTTGAGCCCGGTTATTTTGCATTGATAGAAAATTTAAGAAAGGAAGTAGCCGAAATCTTCGGAAGAACTTTCACTCACCAGCAGTGGTACGAGCTGAATGCCAAATTCATTTCAGTGCAAACTTTTTATACTCCCTCCTACCAACAGCGATGGAGCGTACATAAAGAAATTTTACTGGCGGAGAACAATCGATTTCTCGAAGAAGGACTATAATTTCTATTTCCATATTAGTACAAGCATTCCTGCGAATACAAGCAGTGCTCCCACAATGATCTTTGGTGTCATTGGTTCTTTAAGCAACAAAAAAGAAAGCAGCAACGTGATTAACAGACTTCCTTTATCGATAACTGCAACATACGATACAGGCCCCTCTTTCATTGCACGATAATAAAATATCCAACTCAGGGTAGTCGCTATTCCGGAAGCAATCAATAACATCCACTGAAAACTGGTGAGCTGTGTAAACTCTTTGTATTTGGCTCCCGCTATGTTGATCACTGTGATGAAAACAAAAATCACTGTGGTGCGGATACCCAAGCCAAAGTCAGCGCTGATATTCTGAAGTCCGTATTTGGCCAGTATCGAGGTGAGTCCGGCAAAAACCATAGACAGTATCGCATAAAACATCCATGTTGGCATAAGCTATTCTGTTAAATGACATACCTTCTAAAACTTATAATTGTATCCTGCCCGTATAACTTGTGTTTCATAATAGTCCGTACTCAGCAGGCGAAATCCATTTCCTGTTGTTTCTTTCTTTATTCTTAATGTGTTGGCAATATCAGTCGCATTTACAAACAACTCTCCTTTACCTTGTTGTATTGATTTTTTTATTCCTATATCAACATAGAAACGGGAATACGTTTTACCCTGGGGAACCAGGTCAGGTGCCTGGTATACACTGGTCAGTTGAAGATCACATTTGGCAGGCAGGTGCAGTAATGCGTTCACCTTAACGTTTCCTGAAAATAATTCCTGTTGCTGTGCTGTGAATATATTCTCTTGCGGATATTGATTCACTACGCTAAAGGCTTCAATGCTGTTGTAATAGCCATTGAAGTTGACACTGAAAGTAGCCCACTTATCCATGTTTTTGGAGAATAGAATTTCCATACCTGTAGCATAGCTATGTCCTGCATTCTGAAATATATTGTAAATTAAATCACTTCCTGGTACAGTGCTGGCAATGCGGGTAATGGTAGCTTCCATGCGTTTATGATAAAGTGCAGCATAGAGATAGCCCGAGTTCCAGCTGTTCTTATAACCCAGTTCAATGGTATTGGTGAACTGTGGACGTAAGCCAGGATTACCTACCTTAATAATCTCCGCATCATCGTATTTGGGAAATATGCGGATGTCTACTTCATTGGGTCGATCGACTCTTCGGTTATAGAAAAGGGATAAGGTGTTGTTCTCATTTGCTTTGTAAGCAAACCGAAGGTTTGGAAAAGGCTGTGTATAATGATATCCATCACTTTTATAGGTAGGGTGATCGGGGTTAACACGGTAATAGATGTCTACATATTCCACGCGCAGTCCAGCTTCGAGTTCAATGTATTTGCTTTCAAAAACATAATTGCCATATACTGCCGGAATCGTTTCGCTGTAGTCCGCCCATCCTCCGGCTGTAACATCCAGCGGAGAATTTAATCCGGGATAAAATTGCATGTTGGTGGGAATTACTCTCTTCCGGATTTTCAATCCCGTTTCAAACCTTCCGTATTTAAGTGGCTGTATGTAATCCACATTTAAATCCGTTACGTGTTCATCGGAAAGCAGTTTAAAAGAATCAAAGCCGGTGTAAGTGGGCAGTATGTTGGTGAAGAAGTATTTCTCATTTTCACGATGAAAGGTATAGTTAAGCCCCGCATTCAATAGCCGGCCAGGTTGTGCGAAGCGATGCTGCCACGATGCAGAGGCGGTTACCGTTGTCTTCAACTCATCTTCGAGAAACTGCCACAAGCGCAAACGTTCAGAAAGGTTACCATTAAAAAAAGGTTCATCTCCCCTGTCAAGAATCTTTTCGCTGCTGAATAATCCCGATAAGGAAAACGTGTTGTCTTTATCTTTGTACCAATCGATACCCGTTTTACCCGTAACAATATTGGTGGTGCGATTCCTTTTCGTCTGTTGCCGTATCGTATCACCATTATCGTAATACCGGTCAACAAACTCATTCTTATTCAATGTTTTTGTATACAGGTTATCTCCCTGGAAAAAGAAATTGATTTTCTTCTTACGGTAGTTAATTGAAAACGAAGGATTGATTTTAGGAGTGGCTTGGTATTGAGGACGAATACCCGGATAGTTTTCCCGTTTAATCCATAGTGCGCCCGCTCCTCCAGCAAGACCTATCTTGCCATTCCACCCTTCCTTTATTTCTTTTTTGTAAATGATATTAATGATTCCGGCATTTCCATTTGCATCGTATTTAGAAGACGGATTATTGATGACCTCAATACGCTCAATAGCGGACGCAGGAATATTATCCAGACTCGTCTGGTTGCCAAATCCGGTTAACGCAGTTTGTTTTCCATCGATCAATACACTCACCCGATCGTTGCCACGAAGACGAACCTTACCTTCATCGCTGATGGTGATCCCCGGCAGGTTCTGCATCATCTGCAAAACAGATCCACCACTCTGGTTAATATTATCCGAAGATTTAAACACTTTTTTGTCCAGCGTTTCTGCAACAGCATCCTGCTCGCCCTGAACAACTACTTCCTGCAAAGCAGTTGCCTGTTCTTCCAGCTCGATAAAACCCAGGTCAAGGTATTCACTTAGCTTACCAACGCGAACAGGCTGCACCTTTCTTTTATACCCGAGGTAAGCGATGTCTAAAACATAACTTCCCGGAGCGATGGAACTCAGAACAAACGTTCCCTGCTCGTTACTTAACGCACCCGCTACAAAGGCGCTGTCTTTTTCGGCTTTAATGATCAGGTTCACATAAGGAAGTTTACGCATTGTGTTCTTATCCCGCACACTGCCAGAGAGTGTCACTTTGCTGACCTGCCCTATCGCCAGTGAACAAACATTGATAAATAAAAACAAAAGCAAGTACCTCATCATCTATTCTCTTTAAAACAAATGACCGATACAATTCTGTAGGAATTTTGGATTTAAAACGAATCGCCTTGCACTCTGTTTCATATTGCCACAGGCTTCAACCTCTTGCTATGTACACATCTTTCAATCTAACTCATCAATTACGTGCAGGAAACGCGAAGTTCGATTTAGATTCTCTGGGCACGTCAAACACATTCATAATCGCTAGCCTGGGGCGTTGCCCCAGGCTATTACATTTCGGCCCTTCAGGCCTTTAATAGATGGTTGATATTGAACAATCGAAACAAAAAAAGCAAAGACTTATATCGTTAGCAAAGTCTATAACACATAAAAAAGTATCGAAAGCAAAAGTGCATTACAGGCCTGAAGGGCCGATATTTAATAACCCAGGGCAACGCCCTGGGTTATTATGGTGAACATGTATTAGCGTGCCCAGAGAGAATTTTTACTCGATCTTCAAACGCCCAGGCACGCAGCTTGATTAACCAGATTAAGAAATATTAAAGATGTGTGTATAGGCAAGGGGCTTCAGCCCGTGGCAATAAGAATGTTTTTTTTGCAGGGCTTTAGCCCAATGGATAATAGCCGAATAATGAAATTTTAAAAACCGACAACAAAATGATGCATCGCATCCTTGTAATTGTAATTCAACTCGTAGCCGCAGGTGTCACAGATTTTCCTGACAATGGAGAGCCCGAGCCCGGTGCTGTTGATACTGCCATTTTCTTTACTGAATCGCTCAAACATTTTCTCAGGGCTCATCTTCAACGGCTGCCCTGTATTACTCACCTGAAGCGTATGCTCCTTCAGTTCCACTACCACTTTGCCATGGGGCATATTGTGACGTATGGCGTTATGAAACAGATTGGTGAGTAACACTTCAATGAGTGCTCTGCTGCAATTCAGCGTGCAGGCAGATGCACCATACGTTATGGCGATGTGATCCAGTTCCGCTACCGGGCGCAAATTAGTAAGCAGATCAAGCACAAGTTTGTCCAGGTCTACCTCCTCCTTATCAATAAACTGCTCGTTGTCAATTTTGCTAAGCAACAAAAGATTTTTATTCAACCGCGACATGCGCTTGGATGTTGACTCTAACTCCGATAAGGTCGCTGCATCTGCTTCGGAAAGCGTGGGGCTTTGCATGAGCAGATCGAGCTTGCCGTGAAAAATGGCCAGAGGTGTCTGCAATTCATGCGAGGCATTCTCTATAAATTCCTTTTGTTCCAGGTAGACTTTGCGTGTGCGGTCGGTTAACGAACTCACCGTTTTATTTAAATCATCAAACTCAATGATGTTGGTTGTTTCCGGCTCGATGGTTTTGCTTTTATCCAACTCATATGCTTTTAGCTGGTTGAGCGTAGCGTAAAAGGGCTTCCATATCTTCCGCGATAGCGAACGATTAATAAAAAGTAATCCTGCAATCAATAAGATGATCAATGCAGTTTGTACCAGCGATATCACCAGCACCAGCTGATCATTGTCCACCAATGACATTTGTATCGTCAGCATGTAAGGCTTTCCCTTGATGTCTACACTGGAAGAGAGCTGGCGAAAGGGGCGATTCTCCTGCTCAAGACTATCAAATACCGTAACGGTTTCAAAATGACTTTGTTCGTGGTGGCCATCAGAAGGCTTGATGTGAATATTATAAGAGAGTTGATCCAACACTTCAAGGTCTGTCTCCAGATCATCCAGATAAGTAAATCCCTTGATATGATCCAGGAATTGACTGGTTTGTACTTCCAGGTTTTCATCTACCTCTTTATTTAAAATCTCGCGTATGCTAAAGAGGGATACGGGTATACTGAGCACTACAAGTATGAGGGAATACACCAATAAAGTGCGTAAGCTAAGCTGCAGTAATCTCATAGTCCGAATTTGTAACCCAGGCCATAAACGGTTTTAATATAATCGTTGGCTCCGCCTTCTGTTAACTTCTTTTTCAGATTTTTGATATGAGAATAGATGAAATCAAACTTATCGAGTAGTTCCGCATCGTCACCGGACAAATGTTCCGCGATGGCATTTTTTGAAGCCACCCGGTTTTTATTTGAAAGCAGAAAAATCAAAAGATTGTATTCCTTACGGGTAAGATCAATAAAATTATTGTTCACCGATACGGTTCTTCCCAGCAAGTCAACGTTGATTTCGTGAAAAGCTAATTTGGTATTTCCTTCAAACTGCTTCCTGCGGATAACTGATGAAACACGCGCACTGAGTTCGGGTAAGTAAAAGGGCTTTGACAAATAATCATCGGCACCCAGGTTAAGCCCCTGCACACGATCCTCTAATGAATTCTTGGCAGTGATAATGATAACGCCATCCGTTTTACCTGCTTCCTTTAATATTTCGAGTAGTTGCAATCCGTTTCCATCGGGAAGATTGATGTCGAGCAGGATGCAGTCGTACTCAAACATCACAATTTTCTCTTTCGCTTCCCGTGCGCTATACGCAATCTCGCACACATAGCTTTCCTGACGCAGGTACTGCGCCATACTTTTGACTAACTCTTTTTCATCTTCGATGATAAGGATCTTCATATTAATGCAAGTTCGTAATGTACCATTAATTCATCAAGCCATGCTTGAACGAATAGCTGGCAGTCTGATACCACGCTATTGCTTGTGCCGTAAGCCGGCTATCTTCTTTAATGGAAACCTGCTCCTGATTTTCCAGGATGGAAAACGTAGCTACCTTTCTTTGCGGAGATAAAATCACGAGTTTGTCGTCCTTCATGTAGCCCAGGTTCTGATAGGTGCTGATAAACGCCCGTTCTCTTCCCTGCTCCAGCTGAAACATATCGTAACCATAAAATTTGCTGGTATATGAAAAGTTTAATAGCCCCAGCAAAGTAGGCTCAATATCAATCTGGCTCATCAGGCGATTCATCATAGCTGGCTGAACATGCTGAGGTGAATAGATAAGCATCGGGATATGGTATTTGCTCACGGGAAGTTCCGTCTTTCCTGCACTCGATGCACAATGGTCGGCCACAATAACAAATACGGTATTGCTAAACCACTCCTGATGAGAAGCCTGTTTTATAAATCTTCCGATAGCATAATCGGTATATTTTACGGCTCCCTGGCGACTGGTATGTGAGCGAATATCAATTCTTCCATCGGGGTAAGTAAACGGACGATGATTAGAAGTTGTCATTACATGCGCAAACACAGGGCCTTTCTTTGTGTTTACGTTCATCTCTTTCATGGTGAGGTCAAACAGATTTTCATCAGCAACTCCCCACACATTTTCATACGCGATCTCTTCGTCTTTCAGCGCGCTGCGATCCACCACATCATAGTCATTATGGCTGAAGAAGTAGTTCATGTTATCGAAATAGCCATAACCACCATAGATGTATTGGGTTTTATATCCTTTTGAACGGAACACTTTTCCCAATGAAAACAGTTTTTCATTATGTGGCCTTCTCACGATCGATTGTCCGGGAGTTGGTGGCACACTGAGAGAGAGTGCCTCCAGGCCCCGAACTGTGCGGGTTCCGGTGGCATAGAGCCGGGTGAAGGTGAGGCTATGCTGACTTAATGAATCGAGGAAAGGTGTGATGCCTTCGGTGTTACCAAACAACTTCATAAAATCGGCACTGAAGCTTTCCACACTGATCAGGATAACATTCAATTTCTTCTCCGGGCCGGAGTGAATCACTTTTCGTTCGAGCCCCAGTTCATCACTCCCTGTAAAAACAACTTCAGGTGTCTGCATCATGGTATGAAGCAATGCAGTGGCTTGCTGATTGTTCATGCCTTTATAAAATTGCTCGTAGTCCAGTTCGTTGTTCAGGTAAGCGGCAAACAATTCATACAATCCGTTTCCGGCCAGTTCGTTTGCATAGGTATTGCGGCTGAAGCGATGGCCTTTATTGGTAACTAAAAAGAAACTCAAGAGCAGGATGACGATATATCCGGCCATATACCTGGTTCTTGTTTTGAAAGAAAGAGTGATTGCAGTACTTGATTTAATAAATGGTTTAATCCAATATAAAAGCGCTACAGTCACCAGCACCAGCACCACGATAATCCATTCGATGGGATACGATTGACGGATGTTTCCGATTACTTCGGTGGTATAGACTAAATAGTCAACTGCAATAAAATTGAAGCGGCCGGCAAATTCATCCCAGAAGAACCATTCCGCTACGGCATTGAAAAGCAATCCGTACAGGAAGAGAAAGAACCATCCGTAAAGGATATACCGATGATAAGGTTTGTTGAAAATGCGCGTTGGTATCAGCCACAAATAAATGGCGAACGGAATAATAAAATAGGCACCGTTGACCAGGTCATAAAAAAAACCGAGAGCAAATACTCCCAGCACGTTGAGTATTGAAAAATCAAATCCGCTTGCCGATACAATCAAGAAAGCGATGCGCGTCAGGGTAGAGATTCCAATGAGTAACACCACTACCAGCACAAGTAAGCCGGTTCGTTGAGAGGTGATGTAGTGAAGCAAACGGTTTTTCATACTGCAAATCAAAAGCGCCATTCTGTAGACATTCTGTATTTCAGATTGCAAAAACAATCTAAGTCACTTTAAAAGCAGCTAATTCAATCATTAAAATTCAGAATACACACAGAATTAGATATGTACTTGCATTCAATCAGAGCAAGCTGCTTCAGGTCATAGTAATGAATTTACACATAAGAATGATATAAACCGATATGACGGTAACGCTTATACTTATTTTCTTATGTGCCTTTGTCGCCTTTTCCATCAGTGCGGTATGTGGTGGAGGGGCCGGATTGCTGCTGATTCCCCTGTTAGGACAAGCTTTGCCCGTGGCTCAGGTGCCTACTGCACTCTCAATAGGCACAGCCTCATCTTCCATCACACGCATTGGCGCTTTCTATTCGCAAATCCGATGGAGCATCGTGCGCTGGTTTGTCCCTGGTGCTTTGCCCGCCGTATTTCTGGGAGCATCGCTGCTTCATTTTCTCAATCCTATCTACCTGGAAATTGCAATGGGATTATTCCTGGTTGGCAATCTTCCTCTTCTATTTAAAAATACGCCAGCCGGACAGCACAAACATTCTTCTCATCGTGTGCTGCTGGTGATTGGATTTTTAGCTGGCTTTCTTTCAGGGCTCACTGGAGCAGTCGGACTTCTGTTTAATCGGTTTTATTTACGCTATGGCCTTTCAAAAGAAGAGATCATTGCTACACGTGCGGCCAATGAACTCATCCTTCATGTAATTAAACTCGCTTTATACATTTCCTTCGGCCTTCTTTCAAAAGAGGTTATTCTCATTGGCATGATGGTAGCCTTAGCCGCTGCCCTCTCTTCCTGGGTGATGAGGTGGGGAATAAAAAAAGTAAGCGAATCCATCTTCAGAAAGCTTGGATATGCCTCGATGGTTATTTCAGGAATAGCACTGCTATCGCAATCCGGCTCCAGGCTGTTTGCTCAAAATAAGGGCAACCTTACTTTTTCTCCATTGACTTCAGGAATAGAATCTAAACTACAATGGCAGAATACTAACCTTGCCATTGAGTTTACCTACGATGAAGGATTTGAATACGAACAGAAGATACCTTTCTCTGAACTTCCCCTGGCGCAGCAAAGCGAAGTTCTTATCCGGAAGGGAGATGCCGACAATATGATCATCGAAGAAGTATTTGGCTTTGGTAAACATTCGTATGAGGCTTATTACTTCCATGAAGGAAAACTGATCGGCAAAATTGATTTATGAACAGTCCCATTACAGAATATCTACAGAATCGCAACTTAACATTGAAATCGGATAGTTACTGGCTATTTGTGGTGCCTGTGCTTATCACTATGGGAATCGGAGTGCCGTCCGTGATGATCCGTCTTTTCTTTGTGGTGATGATGCCTGAAAGGCAACAAGTGAAAATGTCTTTTCTTATCATGACGATGATGACCGCGATGGGAATGGTTGCCATGAGCAGCAAAATCCGATAAGACGGATTGCGCGTTCCCGCAAATGGAAACCAGGAACACAATAGATAGAACAACAAATATCCTTTTCATAAATGCTTTTTCCATTAGACAATAAGTCATCTCACTTTATTCCCTTTGAAACAAGTTTTTATTTGTTTCATTATTTCAAGCCGTTTTTCACGCTCAAAAAGAAGTAAAAGATGTCAGCCAAAAATATTTTTTATTTCGATGGAATAAACAGAGGAGCACACTTGTCTAACAGACCGAAAGCCAACCATTAAAGAATCACCGTAAATGAATCTGCAAAGCGATGAAGATTTAATAGAAGCTTCCAGGAACGGGGATATGAAAGCCTTCCGGATTTTGGTAGAAAGAAATGAAAGCAAAGTGGCAGGAGTCATCAAACCTATGTTGGGAGATACTCCTGAAGCGGTAGACATTGGCCAGGAAGTGTTTATACGGTTTTATGAATCGCTGGATAAATTCAAAGGCGAATCATCACTCAGTACATACCTGGTCCGGATCGCCATCAATCTTTCCCTGAATGAAATTAAGAAAAGGAAAAGGCATCACTCCTTTTTCAGTCCCGAAGAAGCAGGACTGCATGTAAATGCAGATCATGCACAAACCGAACTAAAAGATGCCGTGCATCATGAAGTAAATAAACTGGAGCCTGATTTCAAATCAGTTGTTACACTGCGAATGATTGAAGGGTATTCCACCGAAGAGACTGCAGCCCTACTCAACATACCGTTAGGCACTGTACTATCGCGACTCTCCAGGGCACAGAAAAAATTAAAGTTATTGCTTGCTGATTATTTTTAGATATGATACCAAACGAAACTGAAGACTTATTTATCCGCTCATTGGACATACCATTGACAGCTATTGAAAAAGAGTCATTCACAAAGAAGCTGAAAGAAAATCCCACATTGGCCAAACAGTTATCCCATCACAACAAGATAAGGGAATTGTTGAGAAGGGAATCTCCGGCTTCATTCGGGCATTCCTTCGCTGCGAGACTTACAGCCCGCATTGAAAATACAGGTGTGATCATCGAACGACAGATCTTCACCTTCTTTAAAAAATACCAATTGCTGGCCGCTGGTGTTATTGTTGGTTTGTTGATTCTGAATACCGTATTCTCAGAGACGATAAATATTGATTCTACATTTGGGTTAGAGAATACCACTATCCCAGACACCACCCTCTCCGACCCGATTGTTTCATTTGATTTTTATAAAACGCTAAATAAGGATTTATGAATAGTGAGCGAAAGAAAGCCGTGCTGACATTAACAGGTACATTGATCATCGGTATTTTTCTGGGTCTCCTGGTGCCCGGATTGTTTCATAAGGTGAGAGAAAGAGGTGGAGACCATCGTGGTGGTGGTCGTGGAGATCGCGGCAGAGAACCAGAAAATAAAAAAGAATGGTTTACCGAAACCATCTATCGCATTATACAGCCCGATAGCAGTCAGGCAAAAAAAATAAAACCGGTAACGCAATGGGCTTCGAATCAAATTGATTCTCTTGAAGCATCGTCCAACCATGGATTAGCAGCTGTATTGGATTCGGTAAAAAAACAACTCAAACCTGTAATTACCGAAGAGCAATTCAAACGCCTTGATGAATTTGACAACAAAGCCAAAGGTCATTGGCGCGGAAGAGGACATCACTGAGTTCGCAACCCTCAATATAAAACAGAAGTATTCGCTTTACTGACAGTGTGAGACTCAATCGATAAGACGTCTCTTTTCAAAAAATAGTTATCCTATTAGTTACATCATGCGCATAATCTATATTCCGTTACTTATTCTTTTCAGTTTACCTTATCGCTTTAGCGAGGCGCAAACTAACCGGGCGGCCATCGATGGAACGATCATTGATAGCGCTACAGGAGAACCCATCTCCTTTTCATCCGTTGCTGTTTATCAAAAAATAAACAATAAAGACAGCCTGGTGAACGGAGTACAGGCCGATGCTTCAGGGAAATTCACCATTCCTCAACTACCGAAAGGAACATTTGATGTACGCGTCACCTTCATGGGATATAAAACACTGAATCAAACCATAACTACAACTGCCGCAGAGACCATACACCTGGGAACACTTTCTCTTGCCACCGATGCGAGAATGCTGGAGGAAGTGCAAGTGGTTGGTGAAAAAGCAGACATGCAAATCACTCCTGAAAAAAAAATTTTTAATGTAGGGAAAAACATGACTTCCGTAGGAGGTACTGCAGAATCGCTGCTGCGCAATGTTCCCTCGCTGACCATCGATGAATCAGGTGCAGCCAGCCTGCGCAACATGCCCACTACTATTTATATTGATGGCAAGCCTACACAGCTCACGCTTGCCCAGATTCCTGCTAATCAAATTGCCAGCGTGGAAGTCATCTCCAACCCTTCCGCCAAATACGATGCAAGTACCTCAGGAGGAATTGTAAACCTGGTGATGAAACAAAACAGGGCGGAAGGATACAATGGAATGATCACAGCAGGTGTGGGTAACAACTCGCGTTATGATGCCACGGTAAACCTGGACTGGCAAAAAGGAAAATGGAACCTGACCGGATTATACAGTTTGAATTCCACACGCAATCCATTAACGGGTTATGTTCACAGAGAAAATAAAAACTCAGATGGCGCCACATCGGGTTACTTTAACCAGGATACCGACATCAGTCTGAACAATCTATTTCAAAGCGGGCGTATTGCAGCCGATTATCGTATGAATAAAAACAACACCATTTCATTAGCAGGAACAATTGTAGCCGGAGCATTTAATACCGTAAGCAATCAATCGTATTACTACAGCAATGCTGCTGGTGGCGAAACAAGTTATGGAAGCAGAAGTACAGTACCTCACAATGATTATACAAATACCGGAGTGGAAATAGATTGGAAGCATCAGTTTGCACGCAAAGGCCAGGAATTACACTTCATGAGTTCGCTTACGCATAACCGTGTATCCAATGCCGGTGACTGGCTCACCTCAGCCTATGATATCACTGACGGCGATTCCATAACACAAGAAGGCTATCCGGTACAAAACCGTATTGATGGAAGGATCATCGGTAACCAGACTTTGTTTCAATTGGATTATGTGCACCCGGTAAATGAAACGATGAAATGGGAGTTTGGCGCACGCAGCTATACCTATCAGCGCGATCAGAAATATTTATTCAACGAAGTGAATGCAGGTGTATCCGTTTTGTTACCGAATTACTCACAGGATGCGCTCATCACCGAAACAGTAAATGCAGTGTACGGCATGTTCAACAAACAATTTTCCAAAACACTGGGCATGCAAGCGGGATTACGCATGGAACAATCCAGCTTACATGGACGTTCGCGATTTGATGAAAGTACATTCGGCTACAACTATCCTTCAAAGACAGGCCAGAATTTATTTCAATCTTTCTTCCCTTCCCTGGCATTCAACAAAGTGCTGAACGAAACGTCAGAATGGAATTTCAGCCTGAGCAGAAAAGTAGGCAGGCCGAATTTCAGGCACATGTTTGTTGGCATACAGGCAAACGATCGTCAGAATATCACCATCGGAAACCCAAGTGTGCGTCCGGAGTTTGTGAATACTGCTGAATTCAGTTACAACAAAACATGGAGTACAGATAATGAACACAGCCTGCAATGGCTACCGACTGCCTATTATATTTATGAAGATCATACGATCAAACCGTTAACTTCTCCATTATCTACAGATTCAACTATCCTGGTTACCACCTTTCAAAACGTGAAGGCAGATATTCGCTATGGGTTAGATAATACATTGACTTATTCAGCCGGGCCGCTAAGTGTACTCTTCAATGTAAATGCTTATAAAGTAATATTGCAATCCATTGACTACACCACTAAAATGCTGGGATACAATGCCAAACTAAATCTTACCTACAAATTTGCTGCAGGCATCTCCGCACAAGCCAGTGCACAACGAAGAAGTAAAAACCCAGGACTGCAAGGTTATCAAAATGCTGTGAACGGTGTTGACTTTGCTTTGCGTAAAAGTTTCCTGCAAAACAAAGGCAGCGTAACGTTCTCCATCAATGATGTATTTAACTCACGCAGGTTTATTAATGTGTACGATCAACCGGGCGTATACCAGGCATCGATGAGCCGCAGGGAAATACGCTACTTCAAACTGAGCGTGCAGTTGCCACTGGGCAAACTCACCAACGGAAAAATGAAAGAACGCAAAGTAGATCGTCCGGATATTGATTTCAGTAATCCATAATTGTCATTATCAATAGAGAAGTGATGACTCCAGCTACTTTATAAAGCTCATCTTTGTTAGCGCGCTGTACAGAGGGCATTCTATAGAAAGGGTGTAGTCGCGCAAAAAGGAAATCAACTCTATTAAAAAAACACCCTAAAGGTTTTTAAAACCTTTAGGGTGTTTTTTTAATAGAGTTGATTGAAAGAGCCTCGGATTTTATCATGATCGCTGGCAATCATGATAGAATCCGAGGTAAAATCCGCGGCCTGCTCATTCCATCTGGCGTGGCATTAAGACTCCCGCGGACAATCAATAAATTGTATTTGAACGGGCGGAGATAGTGTATGCAATTCCAGGACTTAGGATAAGCCCACTAAAAGAAACGCTCCTGTGGAATTTAATCCAACAGGAGCGTTATACCTGGCACTCATTTAGCAATTAATCTATGCTACTCAATCCGCAATGCTTTCGTAGGATTAGATGTAGCTGCGCGAAAGGAAAGAAAACTGATAGAGATCCACGCTACCAGGAACACGGCAAGTCCGGCCATCAAAAAGCGAACTGGATTAATAGCTGCCTGCAGCGTAAAGTTTTGTTCCCACTGCATGATCAGGTACCAGGTAAGCGGTGTGGCCACCACAAGTGCAATCACAATCAGCAGGATAAACTCACGCGCAATGAGCATGACCACGCTGGATACCGATGCACCCAGCACTTTTCGTATACCGATTTCTTTTGTTCTGCGTTCCACCACAAAGGAAGTAAGACCTAGCAAACCCAAACAACCGATGAACATAGCAAGGCCTGTAAACACACCTGCTACTTTACCTAGCTGCTGATCGGCTTTGTACTGACGATCAAATTCAACATCGAGAAACGAATAGTCAAACGGAAGATAAGGAATGAGTTCGTTCCACTTTTGCTGAACGCGGCCTATGGTAGCTGGCACGTCACCTCCTTCAATACGAATTGAGATGCGACCCACATAGGTCGTCAATGCCATCAGCAATGGCTCTACTTTTGTATGCAGCGAGCGATAATGAAAGTCCTTCATCACTCCGATTATTTTTCCATGGTGCTGCCCATTCACCTTTTTACCAATGGCCTGCTCCGGTGTCCATCCGAAATCTTTTACGGCCGTCTCATTGATCAGGTACGCTGTGGTGTCATCTGCTTTTACCTCCCGCTGAAAGTCGCGGCCTGCCAGCAGTTTTATTTCATAGGTGGACAGAAAATCGTGATCAACAAAATTAAAATTGATATTGGTGGGCGACATCTTTCCATCCGTCATTTCAATTTCCGTGTACAGGTTATTGGATGATTGACCCGGAGTAGATTGAGAGCCGGAGATATTGGTCACACCCTTTACCTGCTTTAGTTCATTCTTTACTGCATCAAGGTATTTCACAATCGCAGTGTCACCATTGGTAGGCACTACAAGTATTCCATTTTTATCGAAACCCAGATCCTGATTGCGCATCACGCCAAGTTGATCGTAGACCAGCAATGTTCCTGCTACAAGCGTGATGGAGATAACGAACTGAATTCCCACCAGCACTTTTCTCAAATTATGCTGACCAAATATTCCTTTAGCCGAAGGGCGGAAGATCTGTAACGGCTGAAATTTAGAAATGACATAGGCAGGATAAGCACCCGCCAGTAATCCCACTACAACAACCAACATCAGCGCAGCACCTGCTACTATCCACGGGTTGGGTAATATAGAGAGGCTCAATGGTGATTCAACAAGTGTACGGAAAGAAGGAAGTGCCACCCACGCCAATAGAATGGCCATCAACGATGCAATGAAGGTAACAATCAGTGACTCTCCAAGAAACTGAGCGATCAGCATTCTTCGCAATGCACCCAGTGACTTACGAAGCCCTACCTCTTTAAGTCTTCGTGATGCACGTGCGGTAGCAAGGTTGATGTAATTGAAACCTGCTATCAGCAATATGAACATGGCGATGATAGAAAGAATATACATGTTATTAATACTGCCACGACTTCCATTCTCCCATGAACGCGGTGGTGCCATGTAAATGCTGGTGAGCGATTGCAACGGAAGGTCTTCATAATACATTCCACCCTTTTCTATATTTCGTGTGAGAAAGTCTTTCATCTTTGCACGCACCTTGTCAGCCGATGACGCATCTCGCAGCAATACATAAGTATGAAACCCATTCCAAAACCATGCGTTGTCTTCCGGGCCTTTATTATTGCGGCTCCAGGTGGAGAAGGAGATGAGGTTGGAAAAACGAAAATGAGAATTTTCAGGAACATCTTCCATCACTCCTGTTACTTTGTAATTATCATAGTCCATCTTTAGTGTTTGCCCGAACGGATCTTCATCGCCAAAATATTTTTTAGCCATTGACTCTGTAATTACAATAGAGAACGGCTCGCGCAATGCCGTCTTCTTATCTCCTTTCACAAGTTTAAAACTGAAGACATCAAATACCGTACTATCTGCTATGTATGAATCGCGTTCATAGCTGGAGATATCGTTTCGTTGAGCCAACAGACTCCATTGCTGAAAGCGAACATAATTTTCTACTTCCGGAAAATCTTTAAGAAAGCGCGGCCCCATTGGCGGGGAACTGGTGGACTGAAACAACTCTTCATTCTCTGTTCTCAGGTTTTCAACAATACGAAAGATACGATCTGCCTTTTGATGATAGCGGTCGAAGGTCAGTTCATGATACACATAGAAGGCGATAAGGCTGAAGGTAGCAAAACCCACAGCCAGCCCGACAATGTTAATGGCGGAAAATCCTTTGCTTCGCAAGAGCGAACGCACAGAGGTAATGAAATAATTTTTTAACATAGGTGATGGACGGTTGAGTGATGGTTGACCAATTTTTTTTATGATTCCAGGACGAAAAAGACGAAGGATACGGATGGAGAATTGCAGTCGTGCTTTCCTGCTATTTCCGGTAGTGCCTATCTCACGTTCAAACATCTCCCTGAGATCGCCTTCGATGTCTTCGGCTATTGCCGGATCGCAGAACCAGCGGAAGAACCGAAGGAAGAATTCAGGAGGATGTATACCAGGTCGTTGACTCATGATTTCGGGAAGGCCATACGGGGAATCGCTTTGAACATCTGTTGCCGTTGCTCCTGGGTTTCACGCAGTATGCGCGACCCAAGATTAGTAAGACTGAAGTATCGTTTTCGTTTACCTCCCCGCACATTAGTTGCTTCACCAAATTCAGAGGTGAGGTATCCTTTGTTTTCAAGGCGCCTCAAGACGGTCTGTAAAGCTCCGATGCTCACCTTGCGCTTAAGGCGGCTTTCCATTTCATCGATAATCGCAACACCATACGCCTCTTTGTATAGGATACCTACGGTTAGCATTACCATTTCTTCAAAATCTCCAAGCTGATGTCGGCTCACACTGCATATATTTTACTTAAATGTAGTTATTATACTTTCGAAATTGCAAATGGTTACCAGTATCCTGATTATTTTTGAATAATTCGTTCGAATAAAAATACCACGATCACTAAAAATGAACTTTATACTACAGATTATTGTCATTCCGTTTTGTATTCCAATACAACATCCTGATCGTTTAAAACAAGACAATTCGAAATAACCGAAGCTGAATGAGCCTGCTATTCTCTCCCCTATCCATCCGAAACGTTACTTTAAAAAACCGCATCGTTGTTTCTCCTATGTGCATGTATTCATCTACGGATGGCTTTGCCGCGGACTGGCACCTGGTACATCTTGGAAGTCGCGCTGTAGGCGGAGCAGCTTTGATTATACAGGAAGCAACTGCGGTTTCACCTGAAGGACGCATCAGTGATGGTGACCTTGGCATATGGAAAGAAGAGCATATTGAAAAGCTGAAACAGATTACCTCTTTTATAAAAAATCAAGGTGCGGCATCGGGCATACAACTGGCGCACGCAGGAAGAAAAGCAAGCTGTGCTGTTCCGTGGAAGGGTGGTGCACAAATCAAGACCTCCGAACCAGGTGGCTGGCAAACGGTTGGTCCATCCCCTACTCCTTTTAAAGAAGGACAACAACCTCCTGTTGAACTTGACAAAGCGGGTATTGAAAAAATAAAAAACGATTTTCGCTCAGCAACACAGCGTGCGATACACGTAGGATATGATGTGGTGGAAATTCATGCGGCACATGGATACCTGTTTCATCAGTTTTGTTCTCCATTAAGTAATCAGCGCACCGATGAGTATGGTGGCAGTTTTGAAAACCGTGTGCGACTGCTTATAGAAGTCACACAGCTGGTGCGAAGTGAGTGGAAAGAAAATGCTCCGCTCTTTGTTCGCTTATCGGCCACTGACTGGGTAGCGGATGGATGGTCAATCGAAGATTCGGTGCGATTAACACGACTGCTGAAAGAAGCAGGTGCAGATTTCATCGACACTTCATCGGGAGGCAACGTTGCAGCAGCAAAAATACCCACCTCACCCGGCTACCAGGTTGGCTTTGCCAATGAGATCAGGAAACAAACCGGCATCACAACAGGTACTGTAGGATTAATCACTACCAGCCAGCAAGCGGAAGAGATTCTGCAAAGACAGGAGGCAGACCTTGTCTTCCTTGCACGTGAGATGCTGCGAGATCCCTATTTCCCTTTACATGCAGCAAGAGAATTAAAGGAAGATATCGAATGGCCCGCACAATATCAACGCGCGAAGATTTGATTGACGTTAATGTTCATTTTTAAAATCGAGACAGTTAAAGGTTATCTTTAACTGGTCTCTTTCTCCAGTTTCTTCCTTTCTTTTAAATACTTCTTCCGGGGCAGTTCATTATTCAGCTCTCTCATTTTTTCATACGCACTTCGCAGTTTGTCGTCCATGCCTTTCGGATAATCTAACCTGAAATAAGAGAAGCCATCGTAGGGAATCGTATTCTCAACCGCACTCATCTTCAGCTGCCGTTCCGTACCGTTTTCTATAAACGAATGGCGAAAGGAAGCTTTCCTATTATTGACGAGTTGAGTAAACGATTTGTTGACCACTTTATTCCCTACAAAATTGACGCATTTTTCCTGCAGGGTAAACATCACGGTATCACTCAGGTTTCGGCTGATGTATTTTACAAAGGCACGGTCCTTTGCCGACATTTCGTTTACCTCCAGCGAATCTTCTTCCGTAAAGTCTTTACTGCTTTTATGATGAGTGATCAGATAATATTTCTTCTTGGTCTCATAGAAAAGAATATATTCCTTTTCTTTACTCTCGAATTCAACAGGATGCACAGCCAGTGACGCATCCGGGTGATCTTTCAGAAATTCAGCCATACTCTTTACGAACTTAAGCTGATGACGGGTAAGCGATCGTTGATTAATTTCCCATTTCATGGTCAGCGATTTTTCAATGGTCTCCTCCAGCGTTTTCACTTTCATCTGGTAGGGAATCGTCACGGGTTTAACAAAAATATTTTTGATTACATCGGTAATTACATCACCCTTATGAAACCGGGGATGCTTCAGACTGCCAGTGATTGGCACTTCATAGTCAATTACATTTCCACGATCTCTTGCCAAAGCCATGACCAGCGGCATAGGAATCCATTTGGTGTCTTCATTTCTGATTCGCTTGGTCACGCGTGGATCGATAAGCAAAACGTGGTTGCTGCTATTGATCTTACTGTCTCTCACATTCCACAATCCGTTTATCTCCAGTGTGCCTCTATCCATTGCAAAAGAGGTACGGGAAACCAGGTAAGGATTAAACGTTGCAACCGGAATCTTTTCCACGTTGTATCTCAAATCAAAATCTCCGCTGTCCTTCGGATTTATGCTTATAAAAAAATTGGCATGCCCATAGGGTTTAATTGCTGACTTCAATGTGACACCAACGCGTTTATTTTTTCTGTTTACCGAATCGGCATGAACAGTAAGCGGATTGGCATGAATAGAAAATTTTTCACTGGTGGAATAATCATTAAAGGTTAAGTTGCCATTTGAAATTCCTAGCGTACCGATCTGAAAGTCGCTTACGAAAAAATTACGGGAGAGTATTTTTATATAGCGCGCTATTTCTATCACCAGGTTAAACCGGCCTGACTGATCGGTGATGTCCGAAATGTTCTTACCGTTTTTTCCAAACAGGGCCTGAACATTGTCAAGGGAATCGTAAATCTCATACTTGAAGTAAGGAGAATGAAGAGTGATGGAATCAAAAAGATATTTTTTCCGTGAAGGACTAAGTTCATTAATCACCAGGGCCATTTTATCAAAAGCGATATAGGCATCCTCATTTGTTTTGCCCAGGTGGAAATCACTGAGAAACAGTCGCCCGTTTACACTGATGCTGTCCTGCGAATTGAAATTTCCTGTTGCCTTGATCTGTGCATCGAGGCGTGCATGAAACATTCCGTAGTTGATCAGTTCCCAGATGTATTGACGTATAATTTCAAGATCAAACTTATCTACCGCGACACCCAACCGGTAGTCAAGGTTTTTCATATTGATGGTAAAGTCTCCTTTCATACTTCCTTTCCCCTTTCCGTCCTGAAAAGAAAAACGGGCAGAAAGCGTGTCCACATCTTTTGTCTTGCCCGGTCCGACAATGTTTACATTTTTAATAAAGTAATTGATGGGAATAATTTTTTCGTAGTAATGGAATTCTCCACCGATGATTTCCGTACCCAGCAACGTGACATGCCAGGATGAACTTGTGGTGTCCGATGGATCGGGTGTAAATTTCTCAATGATGTCGTCAAAATTCAGTGAGTCTTTCTTCTGGACAATTTTTCCCAACGGCTGGTCAATGGTAAGTTGCGCAATCTCCACTTCCTTTACCAGCAGTTTGTGCATCGTAAAGTGTGCACTTGCTCCTTTCACGGACAAGAAAATACTGTCGCCCTGCTTTTCATAGATATTCACATCATGCAAATGAACATACCCGGTGATGGGATTCACATAGGCCCATCCAATGGTGGCTTCCCGCCCGAACAGTTTTACATCATGTTTCTCGAGCAGGTATTTGGTGAGCGGGGACAGAATGATAATCCCCACTACCAACACCAACAGAATGACTCCAACAGTAATTACAAAACCTCTCCTTATCCTGATTTTTGACATTTCAAATCGTTTGCCGTGGGTACGAAAATAAAAAAACACTCCTCCATTTCGAATAAGAGTAGTAATGCATGTATAAACTAACGTGCCATGCAGCAAATACCCGCCCGAAAAAGGTACGAATATCGGTCCTGATT
>NNBV01000376.1_pt1 | contig 21058 bp, 6 predicted proteins | sample 1173771 | NCBI WGS metagenome assembly NNBV01 (sample SAMN07173938, study PRJNA388173) | plant metagenome | isolation source: symbiotic tissue sample KVS11 | place: Norway: Troms, Kvaloya island | reverse complement strand
AGGAAGTAGCGATCGCTAATTCCGAAACCCTCAGTAGTTGTAAACCTGATGAAATCGGGGAAATCTGGGTATCTGGGCCGAGTGTTGGCCAAGGTTATTGGAATCGTCTTCAAGAGACAGCAGAAACTTTCCATGCTTATCTATCAGATACAGGTGTAGGCCCTTTTCTGCGGACGGGAGATTTAGGTTTTTTACAGAATAACGAGCTTTTCATTACAGGTAGAGCTAAAGATTTAATTATTATTCGGGGTAGAAATCTTTACCCACAAGATATAGAATTAACCGCAGAACGCAGTCATCCAGCTTTAAATTCCGGTGCTAGCGCAGCCTTTACAGTCGAGGTTGACAACGAAGAACGGCTGGTAATCGTCCAAGAGTTGAAGTTTCGCGCCAAGCCAAATTTATCAGAAGTCATATCTGCAATTCGCCAAGCTGTGACTGAAGAACATGAAGTCCAAGTTTATGCTGTGGTTTTGATTAAACCAGGTAGTATTCCCAAAACTTCCAGTGGTAAAATTCAACGTCGGGCAACTCGCGCCCAGTTTCAGAATGGTGAACTGAATGTAGTTGTCAGTAATATTCTCAAAATTAGCAATATTCTCAGAGAGTCAACTCGATTACAGCGTTCCGAACTTTTGGCGCTTTCGCCAAGGGAATGTCAACAGCTTTTAGAAACCTATCTGATTGAACAGGAAGCGAGAGTACTGGCGATCGCACCCAATGATATCAGCCCTGAACAACCATTAAGCGCTCTGGGGCTTGATTCTTTAAAAGTGTTTGAGTTGAAAAACCGAGTTGAGGTTGATTTAGAAGTAGAAGTATCGGTAGCAGACTTCTTTGCAGGGATGAGTACGCGATCGCTTGTCACCAAGATTTTGGCTCAAATAACAACGGACGCAATACCATCAATATTCCTTACCCAACTAGAAAAAACCACATCCGTTCAGCCTCTATCTTTTGCCCAGCAAGGATTGTGGTTCATTAATCAGCTAAATCCTCATACTTCTACATATAATATTCCTATAGTTATTAACTTACAAGGTTGCATTAATTTAGTAGCCTTACAAGATAGTCTGAACGAAATTATTCAACGACACGAAGTATTACGCACAAGCTTTACAGTAATTGATGGACAACCAACCCAAGTTGTAAATCAAGCTGTAACTTTAACTTTGGCGGTTGAAGATTTGCGTTCCCTTTCTGATAGTGAATGCACTCAAGAAGCGCAACGTTTGGCTATGGAATTCGCACAGCAGCCGTTTGACTTATCTTGTCAATCGCTTTTGCGTGCTAAAATTTTATTTTTAAATGAGAAAAATTATCAGTTATTGGTAACGTTACATCATATAATTGCAGATGGTTGGTCTATCGGTATTCTGATTAAAGAACTAGCTGCACGATATGAAGCATTTTCTACAGGCAAACTCTCATTACTTCCTGAACTACCCATTCAGTATAGAGATTTTGTCAATTGGCAACGACAATGGCTTGATGGCAAACGCATTCAACCGTTATTGACCTATTGGAAACAAAAGTTGAGTGGTGAATTAACCGTACTTAACTTACCAACGGATCGGGCGCGATCGCCAGTTCAAACCTTCAAGGGCGCTCAAGCCAAATTAGTTCTTTCTCAAACTCTGACAAAAGAGCTAAAAGATTTGAGCCGTCAGCAGGGGGTAACTCTGTTTATGACCTTGCTTACAGCCTTCAAAACCTTGCTGTATCGTTACACAGGTCAGACTGATATTGTAGTAGGTTCACCAATCGCCAATCGCAATAGAGCAGAAGTTGATTCATTAATAGGTTTTTTTGTCAATGTTTTGGTGTTGCGTACAGACTTCTCTGGCGACCTAAGTTTTCAGGAGTTATTAGAGCGGGTGAAGTCAACAGCTTTAGAAGCATACATTCATCAAGACTTACCCTTTGAGAAGTTAGTAGAAGAACTACAGCCAAATAGAGACTTGAGTTATAACCCACTGTTTCAGGTGATGTTCGCTCTCCAGAATATGCCAAAACCAAATTTAAGTCTATCGGATGTATCGATTACTTATGAAGAAGGTTACAACGGGACATCTAAGTTTGATTTGACATTGTTTATGGAGGATTCCCAGCAAGGGTTAGTTGCAACTTGCGAGTACAACACGGATTTATTCAATGCAGATACCGTTACTCGGATGCTGGGACACTTCCAGACTTTGCTAGAAAGTGTAGTTAGCGATACCCAACAACGCATTTCAGATTTGCAACTATTAACGCCATCGGAAGTACAGCAGTTATTAGTTGAGTGGAATGATACCAAAACAGACTATCCGCAAGATAAGTGCATCCATGAGTTATTTGAGGCACAGGTAGAAAAAACACCCGATGCTGTTGCAGTCGTCTTTGAAAATCAGCAATTAACCTACCGCGAGTTAAACAACCGGGCGAATCAACTGGCGCATTACTTACAAGAACTAGGGGTGAAGCCAGAAGTAATTGTAGGTGTCTGCATGAAGCGCAGCCCAGAAATGCTGATTGCATTGTTGGCTATTCTAAAAGTAGGTGGCGCTTACGTACCACTAGACCCAGCTTATCCCCAGGAACGCTTAACTTTCATGGTAGAAGATAGTCAGTCCAAGGTACTGCTAACTCAAAACCATCTAGTTGAACTGTTTGCTAAATCGAATGTGCATCTTGTCTGTATCGATAGAGATTCACAATTACTTAGCCAACAGAATATAGAAAATCTGTTTACTGAAGTAAAATCCAATGACCTAGCTTACGTCATCTATACTTCTGGTTCTACAGGTGTACCAAAAGGTGTTGCTATAGAACATCACAGTTGTGTTGCTTTATTAACATGGTCAAGAGAGGTTTTTACGGATGATGACCTTGCTGGAGTTTTAGCATCAACCTCCATTTGCTTTGATTTGTCAGTATTTGAATTGTTTGTTCCCCTCAGTTGGGGTGGTAGAGTGATTCTCGTAGAGAATGCTTTGCACTTACCCTCATTGGTTGCGGAGGTAAGCTTAGTTAATACAGTTCCAAGCATCATTGCAGAATTACTGCAAGTAGATGGTTTACCGCCTTCAGTCAGGACAGTTAATCTTGCTGGTGAACCACTGCAAAATCAACTTGTGCAACAGATTTATCAAAATCATCATATTCAGAAAATTTTCAATCTTTACGGCCCCTCTGAGGATACAACCTACTCCACATTTACTCAAATAAATAGAGATAGTAGCGTAACTATTGGTCGTCCCATTGCCAATACACAAATTTATCTGCTTGATACGAAGTTGCAACCAGTACCAATTGGTGTCCCAGGAGAAATTTATATTGGTGGTGCTGGTTTAGCTAGAGGCTATTTAAACCAACCAGAGTTAACAAAGAAACGGTTTATATCTAACCTGCTCAATCATAAACTCGAATCACGGCTATATAAAACTGGAGATTTAGCTCGTTATTTACCAGATGGAAATTTAGAGTATTTGGGGCGCATTGATCATCAGGTTAAGATTAGAGGATTTCGGATTGAGTTAGGTGAAATTGAGAATGCATTGCTCAAACATCCAGCAGTGCGAGAAATTGTAGTTTTGGCGCGAGAAGATAAACCACGTATTCAACAATTGGTAGCTTATATTGTTCTTTTAGCAGACCAAACACCCACAATTAATGAACTGCGAAGCTATCTCAAAGAACTGTTACCTGAATATATGATTCCCGGTGTTTTTATCTTCCTAGACACCTTACCCCTTTTGCCTAACGGAAAAATAGACCGCCGTGCTTTACCTGTACCAGAAGGCTTGCGTCCAACATTAACGACTACCTATGAAGTGCCCCAGTCGGAAGCGGAACAGCAGATAGCAAAACTTTGGCAAGAGTTACTAAATCTCGATAAAGTGGGTATTTATGATAATTTCTTTGACCTTGGTGGGCATTCACTACTGATGATTCAGCTTAATCATAAACTGCGTTCAATTTTGCAGCGAGATATATCAGTTGTCACCATGTTTCAGAATCCAACTATTTACTCACTGGCGCAATATTTAAGTCAAGAGCAAGAGCTTTCTTTTACAGGAACACGCGATCGCGCTCAAAAGCAAATTGAGGCTATCAACCGCCAAAAGCAATTATTGAGCAAACAAGGTAAAAAGAATTAATTATGAATAATGCTACAAATTCTCATCTTTTAGAAGGTATTGCTGTTATTGGCATGGCTGGGCGCTTTCCTGGTGTAAAAAATGTTTCCAGCTTTTGGCAGAATTTATGTGATGGAGTTGAGTCAATTTCTGCCTTTACAGATGAAGAATTAATTAACTCTGGAGTTTCACCGGAACTCCTCAATGATCCTAATTATTTAAAAGTTGGCGCTATCTTAGAAAATATAGATTTATTTGATGCCTCATTCTTTGGCTTTAATCCGAAAGAAGCGGAAATTACAGATCCGCAGCATCGGTTGTTTTTAGAATGTGCATGGGAAGCATTAGAAAATGCTGGTTATGATTCCCAACGCTCTGAAAGTAGAATTGGTGTTTATGCTGGTGCGAGTTTAAATAATTATCAATCATTTAATTTAAACCGTGACCAAATTGGGGCAGTGAACACTTTCCAAAAAATGATCGGTAACGATAAAGATTTCCTTGCTACTCGCGTTTCCTATAAATTAAATCTTACTGGCCCAAGTCTGACGGTACAAACAGCTTGTTCTACTTCCTTGGTTGCAACTTCTTTAGCTTGTCAAAGCTTATTGAATTATCAATGCGATATGGCTTTAGCTGGTGGAGTATCGGTTCGCATTCCTCAAAAAGCAGGGTATTTGCATCAAGAAGGGGGAATCTTATCACCTGACGGGCACTGTCGCGCCTTTGATGCCAAAGCAAAAGGAACGATTATTGGTAATGGTGTTGGAGTAGTGGTTTTAAAGCGATTAGCTGACGCGATCGCTGATGGTGATCATATCTATGCTGTCATTAAAGGTAGCGCTATCAATAACGATGGTTCTGGTAAAGTTGGTTATACAGCCCCCAGCGTTAACGGACAAGCAGATGTAGTCGCAGAAGCACTGGCTTTAGCTGGAGTGGAACCTGAAACCATTAGCTATATAGAAACTCACGGTTCGGCAACAGTCTTAGGCGATCCCATTGAAATATCTGCTTTAACAAACGTGTTTCGTGAAAGTACTGATAAAAAGGGCTTCTGTGCCATTGGTTCAGTTAAAACAAATATTGGTCATTTGGACGCAGCCGCAGGGGTTACAAGCTTAATTAAGGCGACTCTGGCTCTCAAACATCAGCAAATACCCCCTAGCTTAAACTTTGAAGAACCCAATCCTGAGATTGATTTTGCCAACAGTCCTTTTTACGTCAACACCAAGCTGAGAGAATGGAAAACTACTCATACTCCTCGCCGGGCTGGTGTGAGTTCTTTGGGTATAGGCGGGACTAATGCTCACGTAATTTTGGAAGAAGCCCCGATGCTTCCAGAATCTAGCCCTTCTCGTCCCTGGCAGTTATTAGTAATTTCAGCCAAAACAGACTCAGCATTAAAAAGTGCTACTGTCAATCTGATAGATTACTTAAAACAGCATCCTGATTTAAACCTTGCAGATGTTGCTTATACATTGCAGCGTGGACGACAAGTTTTTGAGCATCGGCAGACAGTTGTTTGTCAAGATACTCAAGATGCGATCGCATCTTTCCAAAATCCCAAGTCAATATCTACTAGTTTTCAAGGGACAGAGGAACCTCCTGTAGCTTTTATGTTCCCTGGACTTGGTACTCACTACGTCAACATGGCTGGGGAACTTTATCAAACTGAAATCACATTTCAAGAACAAGTTGACTACTGTTGTAAATTTCTCAAACCGCTTCTTGGTCAAGATTTACGAGATGTCCTTTATCCACACAGAAATTCTCCACAACCTCAAGTCAACCAACAATCGACTCCCAAATCTCCAGGTTTAGATTTGCGGAAAATGTTGGGTAGAAATGAGCCACAACCAGATGTACTCAATCAAACCAATCTAGCTCAACCAATCGTTTTTGTAATTGAATATGCGATCGCACAATTATTGATATCCTGGGGAATTCGTCCTCAAGCAATGATTGGCTACAGCATTGGTGAGTATGTAGCAGCGACTTTAGCAGGAGTTTTGTCTCTAGAAGAGGGTTTAAAACTGATTGCTGCAAGAGCGCAGATGATTCAAAAGTTACCAGGTGGAGCCATGCTAGCGGTTCCACTTCCAGAAGCAGAAGTCTTCCCTATCCTTAATGACAAACTCTCACTCTCTGCGGTCAATGGGTCATCAATGTGTGTAGTGGCAGGTGAAATCAGCGCTGTAGAATCTCTTGAACAACAGTTAACTGAAAGAGGTTTAGCTTGTCGTCGTCTCGAAACTTCTCACGCTTTTCACTCTCAAATGATGGAGGCGATCGCCCCTAATTTATGTGAATTGGTAAAAACTTTCAATCTTCAACCACCAAAAATTCCTTATATATCTAACGTTACAGGAACTTGGATAACAGCAGCAGAAGCCACAAATCCCGATTATTGGGTTAAGCATCTGTGTCAACCTGTGTTATTTGCTCCAGGTGTGCAAGAGTTGTGGAAAAAACAGCATCCGATTTTATTGGAAGTAGGCCCTGGACAGACTCTAGGTAGCTTTGCGCTTCAATGTATAGAAAATAATTCAGAGGCTAGTCCAATTGTTTTATCCTCTGTTAGATATGCTTACGATAAGCAATCGGACTCGGCATTTTTGTTGAAAACATTAGGTAGGCTTTGGTTAACAGGAATCCAAATAGATTGGTCGGGATTTTATGCTCACGAGCGTCGTTATCGGACTCCTTTACCTACATATCCTTTTGAACGTCAACGCTACTGGATAGAGCCACAAGAACAAGGAAGTCATTCCCGTACATATCAAGCATCATCATCAGAAAAGCTTGATGTTACAAACTGGTTTAATATTCCTTCTTGGAAACGTTCTGCTTCTCTTGTATCTGCTGCCCAAGAAAAATTTATGGAGCCAAGCCATTGTTGGTTAGTTTTTATTGACAATTGTGGTATTGGTACTCAAATAGTAGAACGGCTCAAGGGCGGATATCAAAATATTATAACTGTCAAAATTGGAGAGCAATTTAGTCAAATTAGAGATTGGGAATATACGATTAATCCCCAAAGCAGAGATGACTATGATGCTTTATTTAAAAACATTTCTAATTTGGGAAAAATACCTCATAGAATTACCCATTTATGGAACATAACAGCAGATAATAATGTAATATCGAAACTTGAGTCTTTTGAGGCCGCTCAAGATATAAGTTTCTGGAGTTTGCTCTTTCTCACGCAAGCGTTGGGAGAACAAAATCTTAGCAATACTGTGGAAATAAGTGTTGTTTCTAACAATATGCAACAGGTGCTTGATGAACAACATCTATGTCCTGAAAAAGCAACACTCCTTGGATTATGTAAAGTTATTCCTCAAGAATATTCCCACATTTCCTGCCGAAGTATCGACATTACGCTTACTCAAGTTGGGACTAAGCAATGGCAGCAGTTGATAGACAATCTTTTGCTAGAACTTGCTACAACAACATCTGACCAAGTAATTGCTTATCGCGGAAATCAGCGATGGGTACAATGTTTTGAACCCTTAGCAATCGAAAGCCAAGCTGTATCCACAAACAAGTTGCGAGAAAGAGGAGTTTATGTCATCACAGGTGGATTAGGAGGAATTGGGCTAGCGATCGCAGAACACTTGGCAAAGACAGTACAAGCAAAACTAGTACTGATTGGGCGTTCGGGATTACCCCCAAAAGCCGAGTGGGAAGAATTGCTGTCCAGCCAAGACAAAGAGGATTTGCTAAGTACAAAAATCAAAAAAGTTCAGCTTCTAGAGGAGTTGGGGGCAGAAGTTTTAATTTTGACAGCAGACGTTGCTAACCGCGAACAGATGCAGAGTGCGATCAATCAGGTGCGCGATCGCTTTGATAATATTCATGGAGTGATTCATGCAGCAGGATTTCCAGGTGCAGGACTGATTCAACTCAAAACAACTGAATTGGCGGCAAAAGTTTTTCAGCCTAAAGTTAAGGGTACGCTTGTCTTGGATTCTGTGTTACGGGGTATAAACTTAGATTTCTTGATATTGTTTTCTTCCAACACTGCAATAACAGGAGGTTTAGGACAAGTAGATTATTGTGCAGCTAATGCTTTTTTAGATGCGTTTGCTCATTACAATTTTTACCAACAACAAATTCCGACTATTTCAATTAACTGGGATTGGTGGCAATGGGATAGTTGGCAAAAATCTTTACTTGCATTTGCACCAAATATTCAAGTTGAGATTAAGCAATTTAGACAGAAGTATGGTATATCTTTTCTAGAAGGTATAGATGCATTTGATCGAATTTTATCTAGAAAATTACCTCAAGTAATTGTATCAACCAAAAAGCTGCAAACTGTAATAGAAGAACATCAAGCTTTTGCAGTCCCATTGATATTACAAAAATCAGGAGAATCTCACCAACCTAAATCAGCACACCCAAGACCTTTTTTAAAAACTGCTTATGTTCAACCTAGTAATGCAGTTGAACAAAAGATTGCTGATATTTGGCAGGAATTACTAAGTATTGAAAAAATCGGTGTCGATGATAACTTTTTTGATTTAGGTGGACATTCCTTAATCGCAACCCAACTAGTTTATCAACTTCGTCAAGATTTTCAAATTGAACTTTCATTAAGCCGGATTTTTGAAGTACCAACTGTAGCCGAATTAGCTCTGGTAGTTGAGGATATGCTAATAGGAGAGTTGGAAGAATTAACCGAAGATGAAGCAGAAAAGCTTGTTTTAACTATTAAGAATTAGATAAAAAAGTAGGTTAGTATAAATTATGAATATTCAAACGGTAGGTGTTGTTGGTGCAGGGGTAATGGGAATAGGGGTTGCACAAAACCTCGCTCAAACAGGTCATAAAGTAGTTCTTGTAGATATTTCTGAAAATATCCTGGATAAAGCTAAACACGAAATCAGAAATAATATCCGCTTTCAAGGTTTTTTCAAAAAAAGTGACAACACAGAAACTCCAGATAGTATCCTCGGTAAAATAGAGTTTTCGACAAACTATAAAAATTTAGAAAATGCAGATTTTGTCATAGAAAATGTCACCGAAAAATGGGATATTAAAAGAGAGGTCTATCCTCTAATAGATTCTATCTGTCCAGCAGATTGTATATTCGCAGCTAACACATCAGCAATTCCCATTACCCGCATAGCTTCAGCCACCAAGCGTGCAGATAAAGTTGTTGGTATCCACTTTATGAATCCCGTACCAATGAAGCCAATGGTGGAGATGATTCGTGGATATCACACCTCTGAAACAACAATTGAGACGGCAAAACAAATGCTGACTCAGATGGGTAAAGAATGCATCATTGTCAATGATTCACCAGGTTTTGTTTCCAACCGCGTGTTGATGTTAACTATTAACGAAGCTGTTTTTCTATTGCAAGACCAAGTTGCTACAGCAGAAGATGTAGACAAAATATTTAAAGGCTGTTTCGGTCACAAAATGGGGCCTTTAGAAACAGCAGATTTAATTGGACTAGACACAATTTTATTTTCTATCGAAGTCTTGTACGAAAACTTTAATGATAGCAAATATAGACCATGCACCTTACTCAAAAAAATGGTGGATGCAGGGTTGCATGGTAGAAAAAGTGGCAAAGGATTTTACGTATATCAATAAATAGGAAATATCGAGACTAATGAACGAAATTCAAACTAAAATCAAAACTTTTCTTTCAAAATTTTTTGGCAATCATAACTTACAACCAGATGAAGATATTTTTGCTCTGGGTTTTGTAAATTCTATGTTTGCTATGCAACTTGTTTTATTTGTAGAGCAAGAGTTTCAGATTGCCATTGAAAACGAAGACTTGGAATTTGAAAATTTTCGTACAATCAACTCTCTTGCCAATTTAATTGAACAGAAAACTGCTATTTTAGCGCAGTAATAAAATATAAATTGCCATTTTATATGGCATAAATGGTATTATGAAGCTGGAACTATCTACTCAACAAAAAAACACTAAAGCTGAATTTAAAGCTTTTGTTAATCAGGAGATATGCCCTAATGCTGGCGAATGGGATAGGAAAGAATTTACCCCGCCAGAACTAATTAAGAAAATAGCTCAATGTGGTTTTCTCGGTGCTATATTACCCCAAGAATATGGCGGTCAAGGAATGGACATGATTACTTATGGCATTCTCAACGAGGAAATTGGACGGGGATGTTCTTCTATTAGGAGTTTGTTGACAGTTCACAACATGGTTGCTCATGCTTTGTGTAAATGGGGTAATAAATTTCAAAAACAGTATTGGCTTCCTAAATTTGCATCTGGTGAAACTATTGCTGCTTTTGCGTTAAGCGAACCGAATGTAGGTAGCGATGCTAAAAGTGTAGAAACAACAGCAACAATTGCTGGTAATCTTTATATCTTAAATGGACAAAAGAAATGGATTACTTATGGACAAATAGCAGATGTATTTTTGGTCTTTGCTAAATGTGATGGTAAACCCACTGCTTTTTTAGTTGAAAAAAATAGTCCTGGACTATCAGTCAAACCAATGTCTGGGATTTTAGGTGTTAGGGCTTCAATGTCAGCAGAGTTGCAGTTTAATAATTGTCAAATTCCTGAAGAAAATTTAGTAGGTAAATTGGGTTTTGGATTTTCCTATATTGCTGCTACTGCACTTGATTATGGTAGATATAGCGTGGCTTGGGGTTGTGTAGGTATTGCTCAAGCTTGTTTAGAAGCTTGTATTAAGTACACAAATGAGCGAAAACAGTTTGGCGTTTATTTGAAAGAACATCAATTAATCCGCCAAAAGATTACTCAGATGATAACTAACATAAAAGCAGCAAGATTGTTATGTTATCAAGCTGGTTATCTCAAAGACATTAACGACCCTAACTCGATTATGGAGACTTCCATTGCTAAGTATTTTGCATCCACAGAAGCTACGAAAATAGCAAATGATGCCGTCCAAATTCATGGTGGAAATGGTTGTAGTAGTGAGTACCCAGTTGAAAGGTATTTACGAGACTCTAAAATTATGGAAATTATTGAAGGTAGTACTCAAATTCAAGAAATTACTATCGCAGAGTCAGGTTATCAAGATTATCTTTTTGCAACTGTTACTACTGACTTAGAAAATAAATTGGTAGAGAGAGTTTAATATATGATTAGTACTCAAGAAGAAAATGTAAATAGTAAACAAAAAGATAAAAAGATTATTAAATGTGTCATTTGGGATTTAGATAATACCATCTGGCATGGAATTTTGCTGGAAGATGAAAAAGTTTCTCTACGAGAAGATGTAGTAAATCTGATTCATACTTTAGATAATCGTGGTATTCTACAATCTATAGCTAGTAAGAACGAATATACTACAGCAATTGCTAAACTAGAAGAATTTGGTTTAAAAGAGTATTTTTTATATCCACAAATAAATTGGAATTCTAAGGCTGATTCTCTGAAAGAAATTGCTAATTTACTTAATATTAGTGTGGATGCGATCGCATTTATTGATGATCAACTATTTGAATTAGAAGAGGTAAAATTTACCTTGCCAGAAATTCTCTGTATCAATGCAGATGAAATAGGCAATATTTTAGATATGCCTGTCATGAATCCCCGTTTTATTACGGAAGATTCACGAATTAGAAGATTGATGTATATTAGTGATATAGAACGTCAAAATGTAGAGAAAGAATTTGTTGGCACAACAGAAGAATTCTTAGCTACTCTCCAGATGAATTTCACAATATCTTCTGCTAAAGAAGAAGATTTACAACGTGCAGAAGAATTAACATTACGAACTAACCAATTAAATACAACTGGTTATACCTACTCCTACGACGAACTCAATCATTTTCGCCAATCAGAAAACTATAAATTGCTGATTGCAAGTCTAGAAGACAAGTATGGTAGCTATGGGAAAATAGGGTTAGTTCTGATTGAATGCCAAAGGGAAATTTGGACGATAAAGCTATTGCTAATGTCTTGTCGCGTCATGTCGCGGGGAGTTGGGACAATTATGTTGAATCATATCATGAGTCTGGCTCAAAGCAATCATGTCCGACTTTTAGCAGAGTTTGCCCCGAACAATCGCAATCGAATGATGTATATATCTTATAAATTTTCCGGTTTTAAAGAAATTGATACTCAGAGTGATTTAGTAACTTTTGAAAATGATTTAACGCGGATTCAATCTGTACCAGATTACGTAAAATTTCAAGTTATTAACTAAATTAATAATTAATAAAATATTATGGATAAAACAAGAGATGATATTATTAAACGACGATCTAAACTCTCACCTGAAAAACAAGCAATTTTAGAAAAGCGCTTACGGGGTGAGCATCATCTTAATACTAAACAAATAGCTATTTCTCGCCGTACCCAGCAAAATCTGGTTCCTTTATCCGCAGGTCAGCAGCGACTCTGGTTTGTTCAACAGTTAGAACCCCAAAGTTCTGTTTATAACGAATTTGCGTGTATACATTTACAAGGTATTCTCAATTTAGCGGCTCTAGAGAAGAGTTTTAATGAGATTGTCAAACGCCACGAATCTCTGCGAACTTCCTTTGAAACTTTGGATGAGCAACCAGTTCAAGTGATTCATCACAGCTTGACTCTAGAATTGCCAGTGGTGAACTTGAGCAACCTAACGCAAGTATTGCAAGATGCTGAAGTTGAGCGGCTAACTACTGAAATTACTCAAAAGCCTTTTGATTTAGCATCCACTCCATTGTTGCGAGGAATGTTATTGCAGACAGGCGAACAGGAACATTTGTTTTTGTTAGTTATTCACCACATTGTTTGTGATGGCTGGTCAATACAAGTGCTAAACCAAGAATTAGCGGCACTATACACAGCTTTCTCTGCTGAAAAGTCTTCCCCACTTTCAGAACTACCCATTCAATATGCAGACTATTCTCTCTGGCAACATCAATGGTTGCAAGATGAGCGAGAAAAAACTCAACTTTCCTATTGGAAGCAGCAACTGACAAATGCTGTCACTACTTTGGATCTCCCCGTAGACCGTCCACGGCCTCCAATACAAAGCTTCTCAGGAGCAACTAGCTTTTTTCAGCTATCACCGCGCTTGACTGATATGCTGAGGTCTTTAAGCAAGCAACAGGGAGTTACCCTATTTATGACCTTGTTAGCGGCATTTCAAGCACAGTTGTACCGCTATACAAGCCAAGAAGATATCTGCATTGGCTCTCCGATCGCTAACCGCAACCATCCTGATATTCAAGGATTAATCGGCTTTTTTGTCAATACTCTTGTGCTGCGTAGCGACCTTTCTGGAAACCCAAGTTTCCTGGAATTACTAAATCGAGTCCGTGAAGTATGTGTAGGAGCTTATGCTCATGCAGACCTTCCTTTCGAGCGATTAGTCGGGGAACTACACTCTGAGCGCAATCTTAGTCATACCCCCTTGTTTCAAGTCATGTTTACTTTGCAGGAAGATACCAAAAAAGATTTGGTATTACCTGGTCTGACTCTAAAATGGCTGCAAAACTATAGTAAAACCGCTAAATTTGACTTGACACTGTATGTAGTGGATGCAAAGTCAGAACTTTCGGGGTGGTGGGAATACAATACTGACTTGTTTGATGCTGCCACTATTGAGCGAATGACTGAGCATTTTACTAATTTACTAGAGGGTATTGTCAGCTATCCAGAGAAGCGCTTATCAGATTTGCCACTATTAACAGAATCTGAATGTCAGACTCTGTTAGTTAAGTGGAATGATACTGCTACCAATTACCCTCAGGATAAATGCATTCATGAGTTATTTGAAGCGCAGGTAGAAAAAACACCCGATGCTGTGGCGGTGGTGTTTGAAGAAGAACAACTTACTTATCAAGAACTCAACAGTAAAGCGAATCAACTAGGGCATTATTTGCAAGACCTGGGAGTAAAACCAGAGGTATTGGTGGGGATTTGTGTAGAGCGATCGCTCTCTATGGTCATCGGACTATTAGCCATCCTCAAAGCAGGTGGTGGATACATTCCACTAGACCCTAGCTATCCCAAAGAACGCTTGGCTTATATGTTAGAAGACTCTCAACCAAGCGTATTGTTAACACAGCAATATTTAGTAGAAAGTTTACCAAGTCACAAAGCTAAAGTAGTTTGCATTGATAGCGACTGGAGAGTAATTGCCAATAAAAATACAGAAAATCCTACGTGCAACATTACTTGCGATCGCCTTGCTTACGTCATCTATACCTCCGGTTCTACAGGTAAACCAAAAGGGGCGATGAATACTCATCGGGGAGTATGCAATCGCTTACTGTGGATGCAGGATGCCTACGAATTAACAGCAGCAGATAGTGTGTTGCAAAAAACACCTTTCAGTTTCGACGTATCTGTATGGGAATTTTTCTGGCCGTTGTTGACAGGTGCCCGTTTAGTAGTAGCTCAACCAGAAGGGCATCGAGATCCCAACTATTTAGTCAACTTGATTTTACAGCAGCAAATTACAACTTTACATTTTGTACCATCAATGATGCAAGTGTTTTTGGAAGCGGAAGGATTAGAAAAATGTCAGTCTCTGGTGCGGGTGATCGCAAGTGGTGAGGCATTACCTGCTCAACTTCAACAACGCTTTTTTAATCGACTTGATGCCCAACTGCATAATCTTTATGGCCCAACAGAAGCAGCTGTAGATGTAACTTTTTGGGAGTGTAAAGATTGTGTTACCAACCAAAAAATTGTTCCCATCGGTCGTCCAATTGCGAATATTCAAATCTATCTGCTTGATAAATATTTTAACCCTGTTGCTATCGGTGTAACGGGTGAAGTTTATATTGGTGGGGTGGGAGTAGGTAGAGGTTACTTAAACCGTCCCGAACTCACAGCAGAAAAATTTATCCCTAACCCCTTTAAAAGAGGCAGGGGGCAGGGGGCAGGGAGCAGGGGGAAAATAGAAGACCAATCCTCTAATTCCGAGCGTCTGTATAAAACTGGGGATTTAGCCCGGTATTTACCAAATGGAGAAATAGAGTACATTGGTCGTATTGACTATCAAGTAAAAATCCGTGGTTTCCGCATTGAATTGGGAGAAATTGAAGCGGTAATCACTCAACACCCCGCAGTCCGAGAAACTGTAGTTGTAGTACGCGATGATTCAGCAGATTCTCAACGAATAGTTGCTTATGTAGTTCCTCAAAAAGAGCAAATACTGACAACTTTTGAACTACGCGACTTTTTAGAGTCAAAGTTGCCAAGCTACATGATACCAGGGGCTTTTATCATATTAGAAGCACTGCCGCTCACGCCTAATGGTAAAGTTGACCGCAAAGCGTTACCAATCGCCGAATTAACACAGATATTATCATCGGATATTATTCTTCCTTCCACACCAATTGAGAATTTATTAGCAGGTATTTGGGCTGAAATACTTAGTATTGAAAAAGTAGGTATTGATAATAATTTCTTTGAACTAGGTGGTCATTCCTTAATCGCTACTCGTGTAATTTCCCAAATTCGGCAAGGGTTTCAAGTAGAGCTTCCTTTACGTTATTTATTTGAAAAACCAACAATAGCTGGGCTAGCAAAAGAAATTGAAAAAGCGATCAAGGTAGACTCAGGAGATGGGGCAACGAATATTGAGCGGATTGTGCGATCGCCAGAATTACCGCTATCTTATGCTCAACAACGGTTATGGTTCCTTGCCCAATTAGAGCCAAATAGCCCTTTCTACAATATGCCTGCTGTTGTTCGCCTAGAGGGACAATTGAATGTAGAGGCACTACAACAAAGTTTTAACGAAATTATCAGCCGCCATGAAGCCCTACGAACCAATTTTCAAACAAGAGAAGGGCAAGCGATCGCTGTTATCTCGGAAGCAATGTCGTTAATATTACCAGTATTCGATATTAGTGAGCTACCTTTAAACCAACAAGAAACCGAAGTTAAAAAACAGGCTTATAAAGAAGCACAGAAACCTTTTGATCTGAAAGACGACTTGCTACTGAGAGTGAAATTATTACGTCTTGGTCAAGAAGAATACATAATATTATTGACAATGCACCATATCGTCTCTGACGGTTGGTCAATAGGTGTATTAGTGCGGGAGTTGGCAACACTTTATCAAGCTTTCTGTGATAGACAACCGTCACCGTTACCTGCACTACCAATACAGTATGTAGACTTTGCAGCTTGGCAACGACAATGGCTGCAAGGAGAAGTACTAAAAACTCAACTATCTTATTGGCTCAAGCAGTTAGAGAATGCACCAAAAGTATTAGAGTTACCCACTGATTATCCCAGACCAGCAATTCAGACTTTCCGAGGTTCAACCTACTCATTCCAGCTATCTGATAAGCTCTCTTTTGCCTTAAATAAATTCAGCCAGCGACAGGGAAGTACCTTATTTATGACCCTGTTGGCAGCTTTTAAAACATTGCTATGGCGTTACACAGATAGTGAAGATATTGTGGTCGGTTCGCCCATTGCTAACCGCAACCGATCAGAGATAGAAGGGCTAATTGGATTTTTTGTCAATACTTTAGTCCTGCGGACTAACTTAGCAGGAAATCCCAGTTTTGAAGAGTTACTTAAACGAGTGCGAGAAGTAGCTTTAGGAGCTTATGTACATCAGGATTTACCTTTTGAGTTGTTAGTTGAAGAATTGCAACCAGAGCGAGACTTAAGTCATACACCACTATTTCAAGTGATGTTTGTGCTTCAGAATGCGCCGATGTCTGCCTTAGAATTGCCTGGTTTGACTTTAAGCCCTTTAGAAAGCAATAGTGATAGTGCCAAGTTGGATTTAACCCTATATATGACTGAAACAGCCGAAGGGTTAATTGGTAATTTAGAATACAATACTGATTTGTTCGAGGAAAGTTCCATACAAAGAATGGCGGCGCATTTGCAAATGTTGCTTGAAGGAATTGTTGCTAATCCACAGCAGCGTTTGTCGGAGTTACCACTGTTAACTGAGTTTGAACGACATCAATTAATGGTTGAGTGGAATAATACAGAAGTTGAGTATCCTCAACAATGCATTCATCAGTTATTTGAAGCGCAGGTAGAAAAAACACCCGATGCTGTGGCGGTGGTGTTTGGAGAAGAACAACTTACCTATGAAGAACTCAACAGTAGAGCGAATCAACTGGCGCACCATTTGCAAGACCTGGGAGTAAAACCAGAGGTATTGGTGGGGATTTGTGTAGAGCGATCGCTCTCTATGGTCATTGGACTATTAGCCATCCTGAAAGCAGGTGGTGCATACATCCCACTAGACCCCAGTTATCCTCAAGAGCGATTGGCATTTATATTAGAAGATGCCCAAGCGTCAGTACTGCTAACTCAAGCGTCGCTTGTGGAAGCAATGCCGCAACACAAAGCCCAAGTCGTTTGTTTAGATGCACATTGGCATTATATTGCCCAACAAAGCAAAGAAAATTTATTCTCTGAAGTAACTCCTGACAACCTAGCTTATGTGATTTATACCTCTGGTTCCACAGGCAAACCAAAAGGTGTAATGATTAAACACGCTAGCACAGTTGCAATGTTGGATTGGGCAAATACAACCTTTGATCTTGAAGCGAAAAAAGGAGTTTTGGCATCAACCTCAATTTGCTTTGACCTTTCGGTATTTGAAATATTTGTTCCTTTGTCTTGCGGTGGCAAAGTGATTTTAATCGAGAATGCATTATATTTACCAACTTTGCCAAAATCTGAGAATGTAACCTTAATAAATACCGTCCCAAGCGTGATTTCACAGTTACTCAGAAATGGTGGCATTCCCACTTCCGTGAAAACTGTGAATATTGCAGGTGAACCACTCCATAATCAACTCGTACAAGAACTTTATCAGCAAGAGAATATACAACAAGTTTTTAACTTGTATGGCCCTTCGGAAGATACAACTTATTCAACCTTTGCCTGGATACAAAAAGGTAGTAGCAACACACCACCTATTGGTCGTCCGATTCATAATACACAGATTTATTTATTAGATAAAAATTACCAACCTGTTCCTGTCGGTATACCTGGGATGTTATATCTTAGCGGTGCCGGTTTAGCCCGTGGTTATTTAAATAAACCTGGACTGACTGCTGATAAATTTATTCCCAATCCCTACACAAACCAGCCAGGAGAAAGGTTATATAAAACAGGAGATCAGGCACGCTATTTACCCAATGGAGAGATAGAGTACATTGGTCGCATTGACTATCAAGTAAAAGTTCGTGGTTTCCGCATAGAATTGGGAGAAATTGAAGCACTTATCCACCAATATCCAGCAGTTCAAGAAACTGTAGTTGTTGTCGGTGAAGATTCGGGAGATTCTAAACGTTTAGTTGCTTACGTAGTTCCTCAAACAGAACAAACACTGACAGTTTCTAAGCTACGTGATTTCTTAGAGTCAAAGTTGCCAAGCTATATGATACCAGGGACTTTTGTAATAATAGAGGCATTACCGCTCACACCTAATGGTAAGGTTGATCGCAAAGCATTATCTGCACTTGATACGATACGTCCAGAATCTGAAGAAACCTTTGTTGCTCCTCAAACGCTTGTTGAAAAACAGTTAGCGAATATCTGGATGCAAGTTCTTAGCTTAGAAAATATCGGAATAAATGACAATTTTTTTGAATTAGGTGGACACTCACTGTTAGCAACCCAAGTGACATCCCGCATTAATAAAATATTTGATGTAGAATTACCACTCCGCCAGTTTTTTGAATTACCGACGATCGCAAGAATAGCCAAAAGTATCGAGGATAAAAAACTAGCTGCTAAATTAAGTATACCAATTGAACGGGTTTCACGAGAGATAGAGTTACCCCTATCTTTTGCACAGCAGAGATTATGGTTTGTGCATCAATTAGATCCAAATTCATATATTTATAATGGTTCTAGCGCTGTACTCCTACAAGGTTCGCTCAACGTAACAGCTTTAGAGCAAAGTATTAATGAAATAGTGCAAAGACATGAAATATTAAGAACATATTTTCACATTGTAAATGGGCAACCATTTCAAATTATTGTTCCTGTATTAAAGATACCATTGCCAATTATAGACTTGCAGCATTTACCTGACACTGAACATGAAGCAGAGGTAGAGAAATTAAGACTAGCAGATTACCAACAACCATTTGATTTAACAAAAGTTCCCTTGTTACGCTTAACTCTTTTACGATTGAAAGCTAAGGAATATATATTGTTGGTGACGATGCACCATATTATCTCTGATGCTTGGTCAGAAGGAGTATTTATCCGGGAGGTTTCAGTACTTTATGAAGCTTTTTCTAGTGATAAGCCTTCACCGCTTACAGAGATGAATATCCAGTATGCAGACTTTGCTAATTGGCAAAAAAACTGGTTGCAGGGTGAAGTACTTGATACCTTACTTAGATACTGGAAAAAGCAATTAGGAGATAATTTACCAGTTTTACAATTGCCTAAATTTTGTCAAACTTCAAACCTGAAAAATTCTCAGGAGAAGCGGCAAGCTTTGATACTCTCTAAGACATTATCTCAAGCAATTAAGAAGCTTAGTGATCGTCTTGGAACGACATTATTTATGACACTACTTGGAGCCTTTAAGGTTTTACTCTATTGGTATACAGGGGATAAAGATATTGTTGTTGGTACTGACATTGCCAATCGTAATAGAATTGAAATAGAAAATTTAATTGGTTTTTTTGTTAACCAATTAGTATTGCGTAGTAACCTATCTGGGAATCCCACTTTTAGTGATTTTTTGCAACAAGTACGTAAAGTTTGTCTAGAAGCTTATGCTCACCAAGATTTACCATTTGAGAAACTAGTTAGCGCTCTCAATCCCAAAAGAGACTTAAACCAAACTCCTCTATTTCAAGTCAAGTTTATCCTCCAGAATGCTCCTATACATCCTTTAATCCTTTCAGATTTAACATTGACTAGTTTAGATAATTTAGAAAATACGATCGCCAGATTTGATCTACTGTTGGAACTAACAGATACAGAGCAAGGAATAGTTGGGTTATTGAAATATAACAAAGACTTATTTGATGCGAATAGCATAGCCAGATTGCTAAACAGTTTTGAAATAATTTTATCTCAAATTGTTGTAGAGTCTGCTATTAACTTAAATGAGCTAGAAGAAATTCTTATCAAATCAGACAAAGAATATCAGTTAAATGAAGAAGGAAAGCGAAAAGAGAAGTATCAACAAAAGTTAAGCATAGTTAAGCGAAAAGTAATTGAAGTTGAGAAGTAAAATGAAAGAAATAAAAATAAGTGACTCTAATTTAAAGCATAAAATTCACAAAGGTGGAAGAAAATCTATCAGTTTAGAAACTGAACTAATTAAACTAGATAACTTTGGAGATGAGCACACTCTACCATTAATTATCAAACCATCTGTATTAGATGTTGATATTGCCGATTGGGCAAAGTTAAATCGGGAATTTTTAGATACAAATTTAATCAAACATGGTGCTATACTTTTTAGAGGATTTAATATTTCTACAGCAGCAGCATTTGAAAGATTTGGTTTAGCGGCTTGCTCAGAGTTATTCAATGAAAATGGTGAACATACCCGCGAAACAGTAAACGGCAAAGTTTATACTCCAGTTTTTTATCCTGCGGATAGCAAGTTGTTGTGGCATAACGAGAATTCTTTTAATCATCGATGGCCTGCAAAAATTTTGTTTGGCTGCCGTCAACCTGCACAGCAAGGAGGAGAAACTCCAATAGTTGATAGTCGTAAGGTGTTTCAACTCATAGACTCCAAAGTTAGGGAACAATTTGTTGAAAAGCAAGTTATGTATGTTCGTAATTATGGAAATGGATTAGGGCTTGACTGGCAAACGGTTTTTCAAACTCAAAATAGAGCAGACGTAGAAAAGTTTTGTCAAAGTAACTTAATTGATTTTGAATGGAAAAGCAATGGTGGATTGAGAACTATTTCTATTCGTCCAGCAGTAATAAAGCATCCTCAAACAGGTGATTTTTCTTGGTTTAATCAAGCCCAACATTGGCATTTAGCTTGTTT
>NNBV01003002.1_pt1 | contig 21066 bp, 17 predicted proteins | sample 1173771 | NCBI WGS metagenome assembly NNBV01 (sample SAMN07173938, study PRJNA388173) | plant metagenome | isolation source: symbiotic tissue sample KVS11 | place: Norway: Troms, Kvaloya island | reverse complement strand
GTTTCTTTGCCTCTGAAAATTTCTTGCCTTCATTTTTAACCAGGTATATAATGCGGTTCTTTGAAAGCGTTGTTAAGACATTCACATTCGATTTTAAATCTTCTTTTACACTTGAAATTGCCCTAAGATTTAGTGCGGAGTTTGAAATCAATCCAGCAACTTCATTAAAATAATAACCTTGAGCTATGATTTCAATATAAGTCCCCTTAACCTCACTTTGAAGGTCAAAAGATCCAAAGTCATCAATTGTAGTTACTGTATATGATTGCCCTGTCGGATTGAATAAGCTGTCAAGGACTTGAATAGTAATATTTGATCCGCTAACAAATGGTCCCTTTTGAACAAATCCAAGTATCCCCTTAGTACTAGGTATCAATGGATTTATATTTTCAATGTCCTCCTTACAGCCTAGGGCTAAGAAAATGATAGATATAAATAATCTTGTCCACTGTTTCATATTTACTTTTGATCGATACATAAATTTTTAATTGGAACTCAAATTTAACTAAATGCCCGCTAACAATTGGCTAAACGACATTCGTTTAGCCCGCTAAATATAAACGTATGTCGTTTATATCCTTTTTTATACCTCTCTTGGGAAAATGCGCGGTCAACCAGCATTTCTCTATACTAATATCTGGCAATTTTCAGGGTTAACAAACTGAAATAACTTTAGATAGGTAGCGGTAATGCAATTTTGATCAATTATGAATCAACAATTCAAGACTCCTATTCCACACATCATGGTTTATATCATCAGCATAAACCTCTAACTCAATGCCACATCTTCAAAATTGACCAGCCGCAATTGCCCCCTCACAAAGTCGCTATCATACCGTATGGATTTTTAAATGATCAGTTAGATTTGTTTTAGCAAACAACGAATCAGCGTATGGCAAAGACGATGAAAGCAACTCCTGCTACAGATATTGATGAGTACATTGCAGCATTCCCTAAAGAAGTACAGGTTGCGTTAAAGCAAGTGCGTGCCGCGGTGAAGAAGGCAGCGCCAAAAGCAGAAGAGGCCATCAAGTATGCCATGCCTGCCTTTGTGCTGCATAGCAACCTGGTCTTCTTTGCCGCTTTCAAAAAGCACATTGGTTTTTATTCTGCGCCTACCGGCAAAGCGGAATTCAAAAAAGATTTTGCTCCGTATAAAACAGGAAGAGGCTCTGTTCAATTTCCACTGGATGAACCCATGCCGCTGAAGCTGATCACTAAAATGGTGAAATACAGGGTGAAGCAGAACCAGGAAAAGCAAGACAAAAAGAAATAAGTTTCTTCCGTTCAGCCTGCGTTTGGGAATGTCGTTCGCACGGAAGACCGACCATTTGTCAAATTCTATCTGCAGGAGTCAACCATTTTGAAGTGATTTCGTTAATCCGCGGAAAGCAATTTCTGCATGATAAAGAAAATAGACATCCTTAATTTCATCACCGACTTCCGTAAAACGCCCAACAGTGTAAAGACCTATAGCCAGTTACTGGGTCACCTCGGGGCAGAAAATGAACCCACCCTCAAAGCGATGCTTGCCGAAATGATGCAGTTAAGAGCAATAAAAGAATCGGAAGTGAACGGAGAGAAGGCCTACCAGGTAATGAGTAAATAACTTTTTTTACGGGTTACTTACTCAGCTCCTTCTGATAAGAAACAAACAAGTTGATCCACACACTGCGCGAAAGGCGGAAGCTGAAAGGAACCGTAAGTATGGTGGCGGTCAGCGATACCGCAATGTAAACCCATGCCTCAGGGTTGGATGTAAACCGCAGCAGCAGATAGGTGGCCACGATGATCATCACCTGGAATGCATAGCTCACATACATCGCTCCGAAAAAGTAAGAAGGCTCGTCCCCGAACCGCACACCACAGTGAGCGCACTGCTTGTTCATCTCTGAGAAGTGAAGGATGTTATAAGGAGCGGTAGCAAAAAGATTTCCTTCCTGGCAACGTGGACATTTTTCGTGCACGATGCTGTATAGTTTGGTGCCTTTGTTGATCATGATTTCCTGTATTTTGTAGTGCTGAATAACTATACAAGTATACGGGATCGCGCAGCCCCCGGAGGTGGACAGATTACGGGTGTCGTTGCACTTTCAGGTAGTTTTCGCGAAACTGATCAGGAGTTACGCCCATGTACTTTTTGAAGAAGCGCATGAAGTACGACTTGTCATTGAATTCAAGATGATCGGCAATTTGTTTGATACCTGCCATCGTAAAAGCAAGTAACCGCTTGGCTTCCAGTAGCTGACGCTCATGAATAAGATCGCTCACGGTTTTATTCAAGGCCAGCTTACACACATCGTTCAGGTGTTTGGGTGTTACGTTCATCAGGTCGGCATATTCAGCCGGTGATTTCAGTTTTATGAAATGAGTTTCAATCAATGATTCCAGCTGGCGCATCTGTAGCGTTACTGCTGAGTTTGCGGTAAGGGGAGTGCTTTGCTCGTAATAGCGCGATAAGCGGGTAAGTATGATGTCGAGGCAGTTACGCAGCATTTCATCACGACCGAATTCTTCCTTTGTGTTTTCACTCACCATCTCCTGCAGCATGGTGATCAGCAAACCCTCTTTATGTTCGTCCAGTTGCAGGGTGCCCGGATTATCAAGCGTACGGAAAAAAGGAAAGTCGGTTAAGTGCTTTTCTCTTTTATAAAGCATATAAAAAGAAGAGGTAAAAAAAATGACGTAGCCTTTGGCATCTTCTGTGAAATTCCATGAATGTACCTGCCCGGGTGTAAGAAAGAATGCCGAGAAGGGGTTCACCTCATGCGTTTCAAAATCGATGATGTGCTTGCCATGACCCTGTGTCACCAGCAAGATCAGGTAGCAGTCATGACGGTGTGGCTGCAGGGTAACTTCATGTTCATGAAGATGTTGTTCCAGGATCTTGATATCAAAGAATTCATTTTTACTTCCCGTTCCGCGAAACGTTTCGATATCATAGACGGGTAATATGCGCGTATCTTTCGTCTTTGCCACAGCACAAGGTACTTAAAAAACGCAAAAGGAAAGTTTGTTTTCCCCTGCTGCAAAATTTACATTTGATACTATGCCCTTCATCACTATGCAAAGATCGTTGTTACTTCTTTTACTTGTTGTTGCTGTTACTGTACATGCCCAGTTTAAAGGAGAAGCATCGGTGGTACAAAAACCGGGTAACGATAAATTAAATTCATTTTATCAGACCAATCAATCACCACTTCGTGCGCAGCATTTGGTAAAACTGCCGGTAGGAGCCATCGAACCAAAAGGATGGCTTTTGAAAAGCCTTGAGTTACAGCGCGAAGGACTTACAGGGCAGTTGGGCGAGATCAGCATCTGGCTTACTAAAAAAAATAATGCATGGCTGAATAAAGAAGGTACGGGCGATTGGGGTTGGGAAGAAATGCCCTACTGGCTGAAAGGATATGCCAACATCGGCTATGTGTTGAAAGATAAAAAGATGATGGAAGAGGCGATGGTGTGGATAGATGGCACACTGAACAGCCAGCGTGATAATGGAGACTTTGGCCCTGTAGTGATTGCTAAAAATAAAGGCAAGCGCGATCTGTGGGCACAGATGCTAATGCTCTTTGTACTTCAATCGTACTATGAACACAGCAATGATGCACGTGTGATCACCCACATGAACAAGTATTTCAAATGGCAGCTTGCTATTCCGGATAATGATTTCCTTACCGATTACTGGGAGAACAGTCGCGGAGGTGATAACCTGTATAGTGTTTACTGGCTGTACAATATTACCAAAGAACCTTATTTGCTTGAGCTGGCTTCCAAAATCCATCGGAACACCGCTAACTGGAGATTGAAGAACTGGTTGCCCAACTGGCACAATGTAAATATTGCACAGTGCTTCAGAGAACCTGCTACCTATTATCAGCAAAGCAATGATGCATCAGATCTGCAGGCCAGTTATGATAATCAGAATTTCATACGCGAAGTATACGGACAAGTACCGGGTGGTATGTTTGGCTCCGATGAAAATGCACGCAAAGGATTTTATGATCCGCGCCAGGCGGTGGAAACCTGTGGTATGGTAGAGCAGATGGCTTCGGATGAAATCATGCTGCGCATTACCGGGGATACCTTCTGGGCAGAGAATGCCGAAGATGTAGCCTTCAATACCTTCCCCGCTGCCTTCATGCCCGACTATAAATCGTTGCGTTACCTCACTGCACCCAACATGGTGATGAGCGATGGTAAAAACCATAGTCCGGGTATTGATAACGATGGCCCTTTCCTGATGATGAATCCATTCAGCAGCCGTTGTTGTCAGCATAATCATACCAGTGGCTGGGTGTATTATGTGGAAAACCTATGGATGGCCACACCGGATAATGGACTGGCAGCAGTACTCTATTCTGAAAGCGAAGTGAAAGCAAAAGTAGCAAGTGGTTCTGAAGTAGTGATCAAACAGGAAACGCATTACCCTTTCGAAGAGCAGGTGAAGTTGAAAATGCAGATGATGAACCCCACCGCATTTCCGTTGTACCTGCGTATTCCGGCATGGTGTGATAAGCCGGTGATTAAAGTGAACGATCAGGTGGTTAATGTAAGTGCGATAGCCGGCCAGTATGTAAAGATCGTGAACACCTGGAAAAATGCAGACCGTGTTACACTGGATTTTCCAATGAAACTAAAAACAAGAACATGGGAGAAAAACAAGAATAGCGTAAGTGTCAATTATGGCCCGCTTACTTTTTCATTAAAGATCAATGAGAAATACATCAAAGTTGACAGCAGAAAATCGGTTCAACAGGATGCTAAATGGCAACCCACCGCAGATCCTGCCAAATGGCCTTCATACGAAATACTTCCGGGCAGCGCATGGAACTTTGGTTTAGTGAATGATTTCGCCAACCTTGAAAAATCATTTACTATCCAGCGTAAGCCCTGGCCTTCCGATAATTTTCCGTTCACACAAACATCAGTGCCTATTGAGTTGAAAACAAAAGGAGCAAAGATTCCCGGCTGGACCATCGATCAGTATGGCTTGTGTTCCGAACTCCCCCGAAGCCCTGTTACAGCAAGTGAAGCCGTACAGGAGATCACGTTGATACCAATGGGAGCAGCGCGGTTGAGGATCTCTGCATTTCCTGTGATTAGCAAATAATTTTGTTTCACGCAAAGAGCGCAAAGTTTTTCGCAAAGACCGCTAAAGATTTTTGCGGCCTTTGCGTGTTTTTACTTTGCGTCTCTGCGTGAAATTTTAACTTCTATAATCCGTACCTTTGTCCATGCGATTTTTCCTTTTTCTTCTCTTCGTGCTGTTCTTCTTTGCTTGCAGTGCTCAATCTCAATTCGACATCCTCTTACGCAACGGAATCATCTATGATGGCACGGGTAGTAAATCCTATAAGGGAGATGTAGGTATCAATGCCGATACTATTGCGGCCATGGGAGATCTGTCGAAAGCAAAAGGCAAGACAGAGATCAATCTTAATCAGCTGGCTATCGCTCCCGGTTTTGTAAATATGTTAAGCTGGGCGGATGGAACATTGCTCACCGACGGACGAAGCATGAGCGACATCAAACAAGGTGTTACGCTGGAGGTGTTTGGTGAAGGATGGAGCCCGGGGCCACGTCATCGCAAGAAGAACGATAAACTGTGGACCACACTGGGAGGATACTTTGATCATCTTGAAAAGAAAGGAGTGAGTCCCAACTTTGCTTCGTTTGTAGGAGCCACCACCGTGCGCACCTATGTACTCGATCAGGAAAACAGGAAACCCAACCCCACCGAGTTACAACAGATGAAAGAGTTGGTGAAGCAAGCCATGGAACAAGGTGCCATGGGTTTGGGCTCATCATTGATTTACGCCCCTGCTACATTTGCTTCTACCGAAGAACTGATTGAATTGGGTAAAGTGGCGGGCAAGTATGGCGGATCATATATCACCCACATGCGCAGCGAAAGCGATTATATACTGGAAGCAATCAATGAAACCTTTCGCATTTCAAAAGAAGCGGGAATTCCTGCTGAGATTTATCATCTTAAAATTAATCATCAGCGCAACTGGAATAAAATTGATACCGTATTGAATAAGATCGATAGTGCACAAAAAGCAGGATTGAAAATAACGGCTAACATGTATCCCTACATCGCCAGTGCTACCGGCTTGAAAGAACGGGTTCCTACCTGGGCGCAGGAAGGTGGGCTAACCCAGATGCGTGCACGCATCAAAGATCCCGTAACCAGGAAACAGATTTTGTACGAGATGGAAAATGGTATTCCTGTCAGGAACTCCGATCCTAAAAATGTGATGTTGCTGGGCTTCAGAAAAGATTCGCTGAACCAGTTATACAAAAGTAAGCGATTAACAGAAGTAGCTTCACTACATGGTAAGAATGCGGATGAAACCGTGTTGGATTTATTGGTAGCCGATAAATCATCCATACCTGCCGTGTTCTTTTTAATTTCGGAAGACAACATGAAGAAGATGCTGGCTAAACCATATGTGAGCATTGGTTCCGATGGTGGCTCACTTGCATTGACACCGGAGTTTATGGAGCAGGGAACACATCCACGCGCGTATGGAACCTTTGCCCGCTTCCTGGGCAAATATGTGCGCGATGAAAAAATGATGACGATGGAGGAAGGAGTGAGGCGCATGACTTCATTGCCGGTATCACATCTTAAAATCAAAAAGCGGGGTGAGTTAAAGAAAGGCTACTATGCTGATATCGTAGTCTTCGATCCAAAACAAATCATGGATCAGGCTACCTTTGATAACCCGCATCAGTATTCCACCGGAGTTATTCATGTTTTTGTAAACGGCACCCAAGTGTTGAAAGCAGGTGAACATACGGGGGCATTGCCTGGTAAAACAATTCGTGGGCCGGGTTATAAAAAACCAGTAAAGTAATGAGTCAATCCAAAGATTTATTTTCAGGTCATGCAGAACAATACGCTTCCTTTCGTCCTACTTATCCGAAAGCACTGTATGATTTTATTCTTGCCTATGTAAAAGATAGAAATACTGCCTGGGATTGTGCCTGTGGTAATGGACAAGTTGCACGCGATCTTGTTCCTTACTTCAAAAGAATTGAAGCAACGGATCTGAGCGCAAAGCAAATTGAAAATGCAATTCCTTCCTCATCGGTTACTTATTCGGTAAGCCGTGCAGAACAAACTTCTTTTCCGGATAGCACTTTTGATCTGATTACGGTTGGGCAGGCATTGCATTGGTTTGATACTTCTGCATTTTATAAAGAAGTATATCGCGTAGCAAAACCGGATAGTGTAATAGCGGTGTGGGGTTATGGGCTTTTAGGTGTTGAACCATCTATTGATTATAAGTTACAACACTTTTATAAAGAGGTGATCGGACCGTATTGGGATAACGAGCGTAAGTTTGTAGATGAGGCGTATGCTACACTTCCTTTCCCATTTATAGAAATAACGGCTCCTTCATTTACAATCACCGTTGAATGGAGCAAAGCGCAGTTGTATGGATATATCGCTACCTGGACAGCAGTTGTGAAATATATAAAAGAACATCACATCAACCCGGTGGATGCGTTCATCAATGATATATACCCTTTGTGGGGTGATGAAATAAAGACAATTACCTTCCCGGTGTTTCTTCGATTAGGTAGTATCAAAAAATAATGAAGGTGACTGTCAGTGGAATAACGATTGTGGATAACATTCTCAGGCAGCTATAACATTTCTTCAATATCATTTTACCAGATGATAAATATCCATTACCTGAGTTAGCATAGAATTTTATTTGGACGATTAACCATGCAGTAATCTTTTGTTTTCTGTTCGTTGGACGAGTGTGTTTTTTATTAACCCATTAAATGTGATTTCTTCGCACACTTAATTAAAACCCTCAAATCAATTAACAAATTATGAAAACAATTTTTTACTTAATCGCAGCCTGCGCTGTCGTATTTTCAGCTTGTCAGAATGACAACTCAGTAAACCCACGTCCAACTGAAGAAATCGTTGGTAAAGCAACCATAAAAGGTAAAGTAAAGGCTCAGTTAAACACTACTATAGCTGGCCTGGAAAACGTTCCTGATGGAACTAAAGTGATCGCTGAAATATCAACTGAAGATTTAGTATTGAACACAGAGGATACTAATTATCCAAGCAAGTACTATGAAACTACTGTGACAAATGGTGAGTATTCTATTGAAGTAGAAGCTGGCCCAAGAGGATCAGAAGTAAAATTGCACTTCGCTGACTTCCGTGCAGATGTCATTACAGGAGGAGGCACTCCAACATCAACTGTATTCACTGCAGGTCCGGATTACACAGAAGTGATCAAGAATCAGGTGGTGATTATTGATGTTACCTATATTGATTAATTATTTATCACCTTTCACCCTCCAAGAGATGAAAAGACTTATTTTATTGAGCTTTGCTTTGATGTGTTTTTCTGTGGCTCAGACACAGGACGTTACATCTACTACGATAACGACAACGAGCACCGAAGAACCGGTGGTATTGAAATCAAAAAGAGGAATCAACATTTTACCTGAAGCAGGTGAGTGGGGTTTAGGTGTCAGTGCCAATCCTTTCTTCGAGTACACAGGAAATTTTTTCCATGGCAACACATATAATAACTCACCTTCTTTCGGCTATGTTGAGAATCCTGCTAACATAGTTGGTTTGTTTGGTAAGTATATCGTGGATGCAAATACAGCATACCGCGTTCGTTTCAATGCGGGTATTGGTACCCAAGTAGATAAATCCGTGATCGCACAAAATGAAATTTCCCCGGATCCAAATTTTCCTGCCTTTACTGAAGATTTCAGAAAGACCAGCAGTCAGACTATCCTACTTGCTGCAGGTTACGAAAAGCGTAGAGGTAAAAGCCGTGTACAGGGTGTATATGGTGGCGAGGTAATCTTGGGATATACTGGCGCCAAGCAAACTTATGAGTATGGTAATGCTATCTCTCAGGATTTTAATGCACCTTTTACTACCAACTTTGGTAATAATATTTTACCGGCAGGTCGCGTGACAGAACAAAAATCAGGAGCATCTTATTACGCAGGTGTTCGCGGATTTATTGGTGTTGAGTATTTTATCGCTCCCCGCGTTTCTATTGGTGGTGAATTCGGTTACTCATTAGCTTTCCGTTCTTCAAGCCGAACATTAGTTACTTCTGAGCGTTGGGATGCAAATAGCAACTCTGTGAAGGAAACAAAAACGGATGTTGGTAATCCAGGTAACTATTTCACTTTTGTTGGCGCATCATTAGATAACCTTTCAGGTGCAATTAACCTTTTGTTCTATTTTTAATAGGTTAGGTTTAGGTTAGATAGAACGAGCCCTTCAGCAATGAAGGGCTTTTTTTATTGTAGTTCTTAGCTGTCGTTAATCAATGTATTTCTTGTAGAACGGATGATATCCTTTTGCTCGTGCAATAGGTGTTAACAACGCGAAGATCATCCGTTGCAATGAGTATGGAGGTCTCACGGTGCGAAACACATGAGCGAAATAAGGAAGTGTTACTGCCAGTTGAAGCAAAGAAGGCGAGCCTTCGGAGTTTGTTTTTCCATCATTCGCTAGACCCACTGTGGTTTCAAATAACTGTTCCGAATTCAAAGCAGGTGTTACTTTCCAATTTACCAGCGTAGGCTTGTCCGATTCATTCCACATGGAATGGATCTCGTTAGTTGGAACAAGGAACCGATCTCCCGATTTATAGCTTTTCGTTTTTCCATACATGCGTACGGTCAGAACACCGGATAGAATCGTAAACTCTTCTGATTGATACGGATGATAATGAGGTGGTGGTGCTTTCAGATGTGCTTTATAAGTAACTTCCATCTCCAGCAATTTTCCATCCGTATCGCCACTGGTTTGAATAAATTTATATTGATGCCCCGTGACGGAATTCATCATTAATTTTCCTTTGTACGCCATTCATTATTTTTTTGATTTGAAACGGTCGTATATCGGTAAGAGTTGAGCAATTATCTCATTATACCGCAGAAGAGGGGAAGAATTTCATTATCATTTTTTGAATTGTGCTTATATTCACGCCACATGGCCTCAGTCAGAATTTTTAGAAAAAAGATAAAATACACACTCATTTACCTGATGGTGAAATTCCTGATTGCAATTGCTAACGGAATGTCTCGTGCTGCATGGTTAAAATTTTGCGGACGCCTGGGTAAACTGGTTTCTTATTTTGCGGTAAAGACACGAAGAATTTCCATACAGAATTTAACCATCGCTTTTGGTAATGAAAAATCAGAAGCCGAAATCAATGCACTGGCCACCGAGATGTTTGTGCAGTTAGGAAAAAATGTGGGCGATGTATTACGTGCCACTTCGCATGCAGATACACTTGAGAAACTGAACGAATTTGTGGTGATGAAGGGCTTTGAAAATTTTGAAGTGGCCGATCGCAAAGGTAAAGGAGTTGTGTTTGTGGCGTGTCACCTGGGAGCATTTGAATTTCAGATCACCAGCATGGCATTGCGCGGATTAAATTTTATGGTGATCGGCACACCACTGAAAGATAAGCGCCTCAATGATCTGATGTGGAAGCACCGGAATAAGAATGGCACGAATTACGTGGAACGTGACAAAGCAACTTACCCGATGCTCAAGACATTGAAAGCAGGAGGATCCGTTGCTTTGCTGATTGACCAGGATACAAACAAAGTGAAAAACACTTTCGTGAATTTCTTTGGAAGACCTGCATCCACCCCGATTGGTGCAGCACTGATGGCATTGAAAACAGGAGCTTCGGTGCTTCCCGCCTTCAGTCATCTGGGTGAGGATGGCATGCAGCACATTGAGATACTCCCCGAAATTCCTTTACGCATCACAGGTAATGAAGAAGACGATATCCAATACAACACACAGATTTTCACTAACCTGATTGAAGCGCGCATCCGTCAGTATCCGGCCCAATGGATATGGATGCACGAACGATGGAAGACAAAGAAGGAAGAGGTAAGTGTGAATTAGTTTTATCCCGGAATGGTCATTAGCACTTTTTTATAACAACCTATAGAAATTGATTCTTCAGAGCAAAACTGTGCTAACTAAAAAACGATAAATGGTCGTGTTGATTTCTTACCTTCAATCATGAGTTGTCTGTTCGAATACAAATTATCCTTTGTCCGCGGGAGTTTAATGCAACGCCAGATGGAATGAGAAGGCCGCGGGTTTCACCCTTGCCTATGCACACATCTTTGAAATGATTTTTTTATGTATTGAGGCAATAGAAGCTTAAGGCTTTAGAATTTGAGAGCCGTAGGCTCGGATAATTTTGTAACGACGGATTTTAATCAGTTGTTATAAACCTGAACAAGATCCAAGAGTGCCGTAGGACACGGTGCATATATGAACCGAACCTACGGTTCTCTTCGCCTACTATTAGGCCTAAAAACAACGGACTGAAGTCCGTTGTTACAAAATTATCCGAGCCTACGCCTCTTTGATTTTCTTTTTTGCGCGACTACACCTTTTCTATAAAATGCCTTCTGTACAGCGCGCACCGAAGGATAAGCTTTATAAAGTAGCCGGACTACTCTACCATTAACCTTTAATTACCAACTCTGCATCTCCACCTATGGCATATCCCGTGCAGGTCAACACTCTCCCTTTACTGGTTTCTTTATCTAACAATACTTCATTACGCGACATCCAGATTTTGCCACTTGTGCACGTAGCGGCACAGGTGCCGCATCTTCCGGCTTCACAACTATAAGGTAATTCGATGCCGGCAAGTTGTGCCGATTGTAGTATGGTGGTGGGATAGTGTACGGATAAGGTATACCGTTTCTTCTGATAATGAATAACAACGTTATGCTTGTCGGTATCGGCAGGTAGCTCTCTGACTTTGGGTTTCTCGGTGTTGAATATTTCTGTGCGGATATTTTCAAGTGTAATACTTTCGTTGATCAGCGTAATGAGCGCCATTTGCATGTAATCACGCGGGCCGCAGAGATAGACCATTGTTTTTGCGCGGTCTTTGATGTGATAGTCAATAAACTCGGCAAGCAATGATTTGCTTAACCGTGCGCGCAGTAAGTTTTTATTGTTACTCACAAGAAATTCAAGATGCAGACGATCTCCAAACTCTTCCTTCAGTTTTAATAAATCGTTATGAAAGAGGATGTCTTCCACAGACCGGTTACTATCAATGAAAATGATTTTCTGTTTACGAAAGTACAGGAGTTCCTTTAATAAGGAGAAAACAGGAGTGATACCACTTCCTGCAGCAAGCAGAAGCAGTGTTGTGTTTTCATCGAGCTGATCCGGTAAGGTAAAATAACCGGAAGCGCCAATGGTTTCAATCTGATCTCCCGCTTTGGCGTCATCAAACAACCAACGCGAGTATTCACCGTTTGGAATTCGCTTTACCGTAATGCGCATGTATTCATCCAGCTGCGGATGAGAAGAAAGTGAATACGATCTTCTTATCGCGGGGTGCAGTGGATGTAACAGCGTAAGAAACTGCCCGGGCTGATACGCGATTTTTTCATTCGTTCCCTTCAGAAGAAAAGATTTTGTGTCTGAAGTCTCCTGAACAATGGAGTGGATGGTCAGCCAATAAGTAGTCATCGCTCAAAGATAATAATGAAATGTAAAAATCAGGAAGCGCTAAAAAGAGGAAATGGTATAGCCTGATAATTTTACCTGCAGCAGGATGTCGGTGAGTTTGTCATCGCCAATATCTTTTCTTCCTGTGGTTCGGTAGGCTTTGTTCTTATAATTTAACTCCAGGAGCTTGTGCAGGTGATCCAGGGTGTTTTCTTCATTGAATTGATGATGGCTGTTGACGTATTCAATTTTGTTTTCTTCAAATTGAATTAACCATCGCACCAGTTTTGAATTGGCATCAATTTGCTGCGGAGTTAAATCCGTGAAGTCGCCATTGGCATCCGTTACATTCTCAATACCGATAGCACACGGGTTTCCATCCTGGTGACGTTTAACATACCAGCGATGGAAAGGCGAAGTGTAATCTGCTGACTTGCTTTTTTCTGCGAGGGGAGGAGCGAGGCAATAGATGGTGCCGTCTTTATCTACCATAAAGTGTGCTCCATTGGGAAGCTTGCCTGCTTTGGACAGAAGACCCCAGCTTTCCGGCATGCGATCGTTAAGTAAAGAAGATTGTTCAAGACTTTGCTGCAGCGAGCCCAGGTCCATGGAATGAAGCACAATCATTTTAGGATTAAGCCACGGTGAAGCAATGCCGTAATTATTTTTGTTGAATTCAGCAGTGAGTCGTTCATTCACAGGTATCGGCATCTCGATCAGGTTCATGGTTTCTGCTGAGCCATCGGGATTAGTCCAGGACACGGTACGTTCGGTTTTCTTTTTTTGTAACGAGGCGAAAGAAATGTTTTTATCTAATACCTTCTGCGCCTGGGCAAGAGAGAAGGAGACGAGAAGCAATGAGCAAAAAACGAAAGGTTGAAGCATTAGTGAATAAGTAATTTTTATTTTAATGATTGCAATTCTTATTTAGAAGAAGAAATACCGAACAATCCTTTATAACTCTCTTTTCCCTTAGGAAGTTTCTTCAGGTTTTCAATGAGCATAATGGCGCGCTCCACACGGAGCTGACTGCTTTTTACCTGTTGTACATAATAAATAATGTAACGCTGCTTACCAGCTACCAGTGCATGGTAGCGTTTGCTTCCTTCTTTGTCCTGATCAAGAAGTTCTTTTAATTCAGGCGGCATCTTCATGCCATACTTGCTTTCATCCGGCTTGAGCAGAGCGGTAATCGTGTCACCTTTTTTGATGCTGAGCTGAGCGATTAGTTTTTTATTAAGATTGATGTAACCAGCACCTTTGCTCAAGGCAACCAATCCACATTGCCAGGTAACCTCATTTACCGTACACAACAAGCGCTGTTTGGTAATACCGCCCAGTTTTTTCACTACCGGTGCAGGAACTTCCAGGTAATTCAGATTCAGCGAATCGAGATGATCCATTTTGGTTTTGAATTTTATCTCTGCCATACATTATTCAGGTGAAGCATATTTTTTGGAAGCATCATCGATGATCAATACCCAATCCTTACCTTCTTTGGGAGGTGTAAAGGATTGTGTGCTGTTATTTTTTATTACCGGACCTTTAAAAGATTTACCCGTTCGTGGATCAAACCACCAACTTGTTTTTGTCAATCCTGTCAGCTGCGATACATCAACGGTTACAGGTTTGTTCTGTGGCAGATAGATGATCGCATACGTTTTGTTTTCATCACGTGCAGCATAAAGTAAATCGGTATAGTTGCTTCCCTTGTCAGAGGTAATCAAACTCTGATCAGCAATGCGTGAAAAATAGGGCCGTGATAGTACCAGCTTTTTAAGGTGCTTCATTTGTTCCGCTCCTTCTGATCGGGCAGCGGTCTTCCACGCAATCAATGTATCGCCAGTATTAATCGGTTCGTACAATTCTTTATTCAAAAACTGCCATATGGAATGATGACCATAGGTAACACCACATGCCCCTGCCAGTACCTCGCGATAGATTCGAGCGCGTACATCATACGCGGTAAAATAGCCGCGCTCTTTTCGCGTCCATTTACCATCCCATGGATTGACGGGATGATCTTCATAGCAGGGCTCCATATCCAGCACGGGCTTCATGGGTTTTAATAACAAATCTTCGGTCACCCAATTCCATGCATCGTATTCACGTGATCCATGGCCGGATTGAAAGGCATTCATGTCCAGCCATGCTTCATGATGAACCTCTTTTGTGTTCGCATGTGTTCCTCCCGATGGATGATACGTGATGAATGCATCTGCGCCTGCTTCTTCCTGCAATGCATTGCCCATGGCATTCCATATCGCCCGGTCATCATATGCTTTCTCCACACCATTATGTTTGAAGGTATAGCTTACCGGCCTGTCGCCACCGAGTATCCAGATCACGTTCCATTGTTTCGCATAGCGTTTGGCCAACGTGCGGGCATAGGTAGCTGCATTTTTTTCATTGAACACAATCGGGCCTTCGCCCCACATGTGCGCCACCTTGTCTCCCCATGTGGGAAGCAACCCGATATATAAATTTTTCTCCGCAGCTTTGTTGATGATGTAATCGACATGATCCCAGTAATCATATTCGTTCTTGTCAGCGGGATTGTTACCGGGTGTGACAGACAGTTGTGTAGGATCATTATCGAATAACGGAAGATCACCATAACGATTAGGTTCAAGCAGCCCATTCATCTCCGCCAGGGCTACGGCATGAATGACATTGAACCCTTGTTGCCGTCTGATCTCCAGAAACTCATCGGCCTCTTCCCGCGTAAGACGGTGAAATAATTCCCAATCGGTATCGCCCAGCCAGAAGAAAGGCTTTCCATCTTTAGTTTGAAGAAAGCGATGATTGTCACTCACCTTAATTTGCGCATGACTATGACCGCGTAAAAGCAGGAGAAAAGCCACCAGCAAACAAAGGCAAAGTCTGTTCTTCATATCCGAAAGTTATCAAAAACCATTTAGCATGTAAAGAAGAGTATTGGTCATCATTCCTTCTTTTGTTCTGTTCATCTTTCGTTATATTGAATCACAATTCATCCAATCAATTTTAAACTAGTATGACGATAAAAAACAGTATCCTTTTTGCTCTGCTGCTTTCACCCTGGGTCAGCCGTGCTATCGATCCGAAAGACACGCGCCTGTTGTCACAGCCTGCGGTAAGTGCCACACACATCGCTTTCGTTTATGCGGAAGATCTTTGGGTAGCCAATGCCGATGGTTCGCAGCCACGAAGATTAACCGTGGATGAAGGCATCGAAAGCAGTCCGTATTTCTCGCCCGATGGAAAGCTCATCGCCTTCAGCGCGCAATACGATGGTAACACCGATGTGTTTACCGTTCCTGTAGAAGGAGGTATACCCAAGCGACTCACCTGGCATCCGGGTGCAGATTGGGTAAGAGGTTTTACTCCGGATGGATCAGCGGTTTTATTTGCATCACAGCGAGCTACGTTCACCAATCGCTATGCGCAATTGTTCACCGTTTCTTTATCAGGAAGTTTCCCCACGCAGCTGGAAATTCCCAATGCACTGTATGCTTCTTATTCTCCGGATGGAAAGTCCATGGCGTACAACCCACTCTCACCTGCTTTCCGTCAATGGAAAAATTACCGGGGCGGCACTATATCTGTGGTATGGGTTTTTTCTTTCCAGGATAAATCGGTGGTGAAGATACCACAACCCGATGGCGGTTGTAATGATTCAGAACCGATGTGGATCGGAGATAAAATTTACTTTCGCAGCGATCGCAATGGTGAATTTAATTTGTTCTCGTACGATGTTGCTTCCAAGGCAGTAAAACAACTTACCGACTTCAAAGATTTCCCGGTGATCAGCTCCGGCTATGGCAATGGAAAAATTGTGTTCGAGCAAGCGGGGTACATCAATACATACGATATTGCATCAGGTACTTCTAAAAAACTGACCATTGGTATTGCTGCCGATCTGCTTGAATTGCGGTCGCGTTACGTAAAAGGAAGTGACTACATCCGGAGCGCTGGTATTTCTGCTTCGGGATCAAGAGTGGTATTCGACTTTCGAGGTGAAATACTCACACTGCCTGCAGAAAAAGGCGATGTGCGCAATCTTACGTTAACTCCGGGTGTACATGAAACATTTCCATCCTGGTCAGCGGATGGTAAATCGGTGGCTTACTTCTCTGATGCTTCGGGAGAATACGAACTTCATATCAAAGCACAGGATGGTAAAGCAGCAGCCAAGTCCTATAAATTAAACGGAACAGGATTTTATGCTTATACGAAATGGTCGCCCGACAGTAAGAAGATCAGCTTCGTGGACAATGGAAGAAATTTCTATGTACTTGATGTGGCTACTGGTGCGATCAAAAAAATAGATGAAGATGAATTATATGTTCCCGGTCCTTATCGAGATATGCTCGGCAGCTGGTCTTCCGATTCGAAATGGATTGCCTATACCAAAGTAACAGAGAGTAACTTCAGGCGTGCCTTTTTGTATTCTATTGATCAGTCTAAATCATTTGCTATCACAGACGGCCTCAGCGATGTATCCGGCCCAGTGTTTGATCCGGGAGGAAAATATTTATACCTGCTCGCTTCTACCGATGCGGGACCGGTGGTGAACTGGTTCGATCAGTCCAATAATGACATGCATTCCTCACAGTCCATTTACCTGATCACCCTGCAGAAGAATACGCTTTCTCCTTTTGCAAAAGAAAGTGATGAAGAAGACGGTAAGGCAGAGAAGAGTGAACCCGTAAAGACAACTGACTCCAAATCGAAAGATAAAAAAGAACCGGAACCCGAAAAGAAAACCGAAGCGTTGAAGATAGATATGGAAGGTATTCAGTTGCGCATAGTCGATGTGCCAGTGCATTCCGGTGAGTACGATCAATTGAAAGTGGCCAAAGAAGGAGAGTTGTTATACATCGATTATTCAAAGACCAATACACTTCATAAATACGATATCAAAAAACGTAAAGACAGCGATGTAATGGAGCTGGATGAATATGAGATCTCTGCCGATGGCAAGAAGATGTTGTATCGGAAAGGAAGTAACTGGGGAATAACCAATGCAGGTGAAAAACCGGAAGCAGGAAAAGGGGCATTAAGCCTCAACGATTTGCAGGTGAAGATAGATCCTGCGGTAGAATGGCCACAGACTTTTGATGAAGCATGGCGTGTGAACCGCGATTACTTTTATGATCCAGGTATGCACGGTGCCGACTGGGCAGCGATGAAAAAGAAATATGCCGTCTTCCTGCCACATCTGGCTTGTCGCAATGATTTAAACACCGTGATTCAATGGATGTGCAGTGAGCTGGCAGTAGGTCATCATCGCATATCCGGTAATGGAGACCGGTTAGCGAGCTCCGAACGTATCAGCGGCGGTTTGCTTGGCGCGGATTATACCATAACGAATAATCGCTATCAGTTTAAAAAAATCTATGGCGGTTTAAACTGGACTCCCAATCTTCGTTCACCTTTAACGGAACCCGGTATCAACGTCAGTGTGGGTGATTACCTCCTTGCGGTGAATGGCAAAGAACTAACGGCAGCAGAAAACCTGTATAGCTATTTTGAAAACACTGCGGGCAAAATTGTAGAGCTAACTATTGGAGCTAATCCAACACTGGCCGGTTCGCGCGTTGTCAAAGTAGTTCCTATCGACAATGAATCGGCATTGCGTAACCGGGATTGGGTGGAGGGCAACCTGAAGAAAGTAACGGAAGCCACCAATGGCCAGGTAGCGTATGTATATGTGCCTAATACGGCCGGCCTGGGTCACGAGTATTTCAAACGCTATTTCTTTCCGCAGGCAAATCGCAAAGCCATTATTATTGACGAACGATTTAATGGAGGTGGGCAGGTAGCCGATTATTATATCGATTTGTTACAGCGTCCTTACCAGGCACATTGGAAGTTGCGTTATGGTAAAGATCTGAAAACACCAAGCGCATCCATACAGGGGCCGAAGGTGATGCTGATTGATGAGACCGCCGGATCAGGTGGTGATATGCTTCCCTGGATGTTTCATAAATTCAATGTGGGTACGCTGGTAGGCAAGCGCACATGGGGCGGACTTGTTGGTATCTTAGGTTTCCCTGAATTCATTGATGGAGGTTCGGTAACCGCTCCCAATCTTGCTATCTGGACAAAAGACGGATTCATTGTAGAGAACGTTGGCGTATCTCCGGATATAGAAGTGGAGCAATGGCCAGCCGATGTGATTAAAGGAATCGATCCTCAATTACAAAAGGCAATCAGTGTAGCGCTGGATGAATTGAAGAAGAACCCACCTGTAGAAGAGAAGCGACCTGCACTTCCGATCAGGGTGAAGAAATGAAGATGAAGTAAAAAAATATCGCTCCGGTCGGAGCGATATTTTTTTTATGAGGAGTGATTAAGATTTATGCATTAATGGCATCATACACCACTACTCTTTCCCACAGGTGCGAGTGATCTTTGATGAACTGCTGGTGAATAGGATGATCCTGGTAGGTCTTCTGATCTTTTTCATTATCGAAGAACATGATTTCGGATACGGCAAAACTGTTGTCGACCACTTCGCGCTTTTCGGTAGAGGCCGGAATGCCAACGTGTAGCATTTTGATGGTTTCAATTTTACCTAATGATTTTACACCTGCTACCAGCTTGTCACGATCAGCTACTGAAGAAGGATTTTTCAGCCAGAAGATGGCATGGTGTACCAATACTTTTTTTTCTTTTTTCTCATCCATGGGCAATGCATTTACTGATGCCCCTAAAGTTAATAAGGATGCGCTGGCAATGAACTTTCTGCGGGAAGATTTCATACGTTATTTTTTTGATTTAAATAGATACTGTTCCATCAACACTTAAAAGACTACGGCAAGATAATCAGTTATTAGTATTCGCACGATGAAGAATAGAATAAAGTCTTTCTGTTATCTTACGAAAATGTTTCAATTTCAGTAACCCGATTGCCTTATGAAGAAAATGCTGCTTTCGCTGATCCTTTTCTGTGCGCTGGTGAACCCGCTTGATGCTCAAACCATTTCTCCTGATCTGCTTCATCGTAAATGGAATGCGCAATGGCTTACTTCCGATGATACGGGCGAAGCGTATGGAGTATATCATTTTCGCAAGACGTTGTCATTGGCGGCCAAGCCTTCCGCTTTTGTAATTCATGTATCCGGTGACAACCGGTATCAGCTCTTTGTCAATGGCACGCTGGTGTCGTTAGGCCCGGCACGCAGCGATCTGTATCACTGGAATTTTGAAACGGTAGACATTGCTCTTTACCTGAAAGCAGGAAGCAATACACTGGCTGCAGTAGTTTGGAATTCAGGAAAGCAACGTGCACTGGCACAGGTATCGTTTCGTACCGGGTTTATTCTTCAGGGCAACACCGCACAGGAAGAGATGGCAAACACCAATGCAAGCTGGAAGTATTACAATAGCAAGAGCTATTCGCCTCTTACACCTGACCTGACCTATACTTATTATGCACTCGGCTCGGGCGAACACATCGATTACGCGCAGTATCCATCCGGATGGGAAACAGCAGCATACAATGACAGTGACTGGACGTCACCTAAGATCGTTTCCAACGGATTGCCTAAGGGTGTGTTCGATTGGTTTTATAACTGGATGCTGGTGCCACGCTCCATTCCACAGATGGAACTCACCACGCAACGTTTTCAAAGTGTGAGAGAAGTGAATGGAATAAAAACAGTAAAAGATTTTCCTGCTCTTAAAACGGCCATTGAAATACCTGCGAATACAAAAGCCACGTTGCTACTGGATCAGGGATATCTTACCAATGCCTATCCCGTCATCGGGTTCAGCAAAGGCAAAGCCGCCATCATTGCTATACAATATGCAGAAGCTTTGTTTATCGATGAAGGCAATGGTAAAAACTGGAAAGCACAACGGTCAAAAGGAAATCGTAACGAAGTAGCCGGTAAACGGTTTGTAGGTGTGAAAGATGAATTCATCGCCAGTGGAATGAGTAATCAGAAGTTTAGTTCACTGGATTGGCGCACGTTTCGTTATGTAAAGATTCAGATAGAAACCAAAGATGAACCGCTCGTGCTCGATGATGTTTCAAGTGTATTTACCGGTTATCCATTTGTGCTGAAAGCAAAGTTTGATACCAGAGACAATGAGCTGCAAAAGATATTTGAAACCGGATGGCGCACCGCACGTCTTTGTGCCGGTGAAACGTATGTGGACTGCCCGTACTATGAACAACTGCAATACTTTGGAGATACGCGCATTCAATGCATGGTCTCGCTTTACAACAGTGGTGATGACCGGTTGATGCGTAATGCCATCACACAGGGTGATCAGTCGCGTATAGCGGAAGGCATAACGTTGAGTCGCTATCCTTCTTCGCTGGATCAGCAGATTCCTTTCTTCTCGCTGTGGTGGATAGGTATGTTACACGATTATCATATGTATCGCAATGATGAAGCGTTTGTTCAGTCGTTTCTTCCCGGCGCGCGCAATGTGATTAACTTCTTTTCAAAATATCAGCAAGCCGATGGCCGTTTGAAAAATGTTCCGTACTGGTTGTTTACCGATTGGGCGGAAACCGGTGGATGGCATAGCGGTATTCCTCCGAT
>NNBV01000306.1_pt1 | contig 21071 bp, 15 predicted proteins | sample 1173771 | NCBI WGS metagenome assembly NNBV01 (sample SAMN07173938, study PRJNA388173) | plant metagenome | isolation source: symbiotic tissue sample KVS11 | place: Norway: Troms, Kvaloya island | reverse complement strand
CGCCAAGGCGCAGAGGAGGCGGAGGAAGAAGGGGAAAGAGAAGTGGAAGCCTGGTTTAATCAAGGCAATGAACAATATATGGCAGGAGATTTTGTAGGTGCGATCGCATCTTCCGACAGAGCCATAGAAATCAAACCCGACTACCACGAAGCTTGGAACATCCGGGGTGTGGCGCTGTATAATTTAGGGCGATTTGAAGAAGCGATCGCATCTTTCGACAGAGCCATAGAAATCAAACCCGACTACCACAAAGCTTGGTACAGCCGGGGTTATTCGCTGTATAATTTAGGGCGATTTGAAGAAGCGATCGCATCTTTCGACAGAGCCATAGAAATCAAACCCGACTACCACGAAGCTTGGTACAGCCGGGGTTATTCGCTGTATAATTTAGGGCGATTTGAAGAAGAGATCGCATCTTACGACAGAGCCATAGAAATCAAACCCGACTACCACGAAGCTTGGTACAACCGGGGTGTGACGCTGGTTAATTTAGGGCGATTTGAAGAAGAGATCGCATCTTACGACAGAGCCATAGAAATCAAACCCGACTTTCACTCAGCTTGGTACAACCGGGGTGTGACGCTAGTTAATTTAGGGCGATTTGAAGAAGCGATCACATCTTACGACAGAGCCATAGAAATCAAACCCGACTACGACTTAGCTTGGGAGAAGCGGGGTGTGGTGCTGCATAATTTAGGGCGATTTGAAGAAGCGATCGTATCTTACGACAGAGCCATAGAAATCAAACCCGACTTTCACTCAGCTTGGTACAACCGGGGTGTGGCGCTGCATAATTTAGGGCGATTTGAAGAAGCGATCGCATCTTACGACAGAGCCATAGAAATCAAACCCGACTACGACTTAGCTTGGAGCAACCGGGGAATTGCAGCAGGGAACGTAGCTGGAGAGAGGACAGATTTATTTTTCACGTTTACTTTACCTAGTCCAGCAGCACTCAACCTAGCTTTAAAATTTAACAATCCTAATTTAAACAAGCGTGGCTATGAAGGGAAATTGGCAAGCTACGAAGAAGGGTTAAAGCATTGTCAGCAAAACACGCATCCAGAAGGTTGGGGGAAATTGCATCAGGCGATAGGTAATGCTCATTACTTCCAAGGGCGAGAAAATTCTAATGCGCGCTATTTTTGGCGCAAAGCTGTTACCAGTTACAAAACAGCACTACAAACTCTCACAGCAATAGATTTTCCTGAGTTGCATCTAGAGGTTTTGCAAGACTTAATTCGCGTGCAGTTAGATTTGAGGGAAACAGCCGAAGCTATAGAACTTCAGCGACAAGGTACTGATTTGTTGCGGCGTTTATTAAAGGAACCAAATCGCTCTGATAAAAGTAAAACACAACTAGCTCTGAAATTTGCATGGCTTCAGCAGTTAACTGTTGACTTAGCTGTGCAGTCTGAGAAGCTAGTAGAAGCTGTTGAATTAGCAGAACAGAGCAAAAATACCTGCTTGCGTTGGCTTTTGGATGAATGGAGTGATGAAATTTCCTCTCCCAGTTATTCAGAAATGCAACAATTGCTGAATCCCTCAACTGCTGTTGTTTATTGGCATCTCAGTTCTTACGCCCTACACACCTTCATCCTGAAACACAACGCGCCATTACCCATTATTTTGGTAGAAACCGAGTTTGTGACTCAGGCACAACGCTTACAAGATTTTGAAAGCTGGGTGAAAAATTGGAATCAACAATACGCCGATTATCGCAAAGGCAAAGATAAGCAAGGTGAACAAGCAAGAACTTGGCGCGACAACTTGCCCGAAATGCTTCGCAACTTGAGTAATATCCTTGATATCAACGCTGTTGTTTCAGAAATACCAGAAATTACTCAGCTAATCCTCATTCCTCACCGCGATTTGCACCGCTTCCCTCTCCATGCACTGTTTCCACCTGACTTCACCATCACCTATCTACCCAGCGCCAAAATTGGTTTGATTCCCCAAACTCACTTTGAAAACAGAGGCGATGAACAGCACAATTTACTCAGCATCGAACATCCCAACAGCAAAGGTTATCCCGCTCTGGAGTTTGCCCAAATCGAATCAGAAGCCATCAGCCGGATGTTCCCCAACCCCACCCGCAAGCGTTCTGAAAAAGCGACAAAAGCAGAACTAATAAGCGCTTTACCCCAAAACTATAATATTTTTCACTTTACAGGGCATGGCGAATACAATTTTCAAAATCCGACTTTATCACACTTGGCGTTAGCGGGTGAAGATAAACTAACTCTCGCGGATATCCGCAATCTTAATTTGCAAAGCTACCAACTTGTCACTCTAGCGGCTTGCGAAACCGCGATTACAGGTAATCACACAATCACGACAGAATATGTGGGGCTTGTCAGTGGCTTTATGGGTTGCGGTGTGGCTCATGTTGTCAGTACCCTATGGATTGTGGAATCAGCCGCTAGCGCTTTGGTGATGATTCAGTTTTACCAATTGCTGCAACAAGGTAAATCAAAAGCAGTGGCTTTGGCTGAAGCTACCCAATGGCTGCGAAATGTCACAAATGCGGAACTTGCAGAATGGTATGCAACGCAAATCGCTAAATTACCCCAAAATGAAGGTATTATTCGTCCTTTTTTACAAGATCAGTTAGATGATATTACTATCAGACAAACAACTGATCAATCTTATAGTCATTATTACCACTGGGCAGCTTTTACAATTATTGGAGTTTTTTGATCATGCAACCTTTAGAAGCCTTTAATCTCAAAGCTTTTGTCTTTGCATTGTCTTACCTTGATGCACCGTTACCAGATGATGTCCAAACCCAGGTTAATCAAGTAAAAATTCCCGATGACATTGGTCAACTGGATGCGATCGCACGCAATTATCCACCGTTAGCTGAACATTATCAAGCTGTTCGCCAAAATTTAGCACAGAAAACCCAAATCCGTAGCAAAGGGCCTTTACCCGCTCCAATTAATCAGACAGCCGAACAGCAAAATACAGAAATCAATAATATTCTTGTTGCCATTGATGAACAAATGGATGAACAACAACTTACTGAAATCGCTACAAAAACTCTACAATCTGCTAATTCTGTGGATACATTAGCAATATTGATTCGTTCTTTCCCAACGCATATAGTATGAATCAACAGTATAATCTCATCTATCCAACTATTGATTTATTTGTCTATGACTTGCAACAAGGTTTAGGACAAACAGACGAGGAAATTAATAAAAATCGGCATTACTTTTGGCGCAAAATAAAACCACATTTAAATAAAGATTACAACGAGCTTAACCCCGAAGAAAAAGCTTCACTTGCAAAACTTGCTACCTTAGAAAAAAGCGAAGCAGATTATGTCGAGTTACTTGTCCCAGAAAAGCAAGAAAATTTTCAGCCAGATTTAGAAGGTTATTACCGCGCACTACAACTTGGTGATATCTATGCGCTACAAGTGGATTGCTCTGTTGTTGATGATAGTAAATCTGTCAGCCGTTTTCAGGATATTAAAAAAAATATAGAATCTCGTACCCATCACCAACAAGGGAAAATTGGTCAAACTTGGTTTGTTTGGGGACAGTTGGAAAAAATTTATAACCCTGAAGAAATTAGAGCGATCGCAGAACAATGTTATAAACAAATAAATCCCAACTTTCAGGGTAAAATATCTTTGCAAAACCAGAGCAGTTTTTTAGGTGCATCTGCATTTGAAGTCTGGGAACAGCCCACTGATTGGGCGAATGAACAGAATTTTAAAGATAGCCTGCATATATTAATATGTTTGTTTCCGCCACAGCAATCTCTCAAAGATATTACAGAAAATATTGCTAATATATATTTTGATTTAATCCGTCTATTTTGCTATCGCCATAAAATACTTTGGGCTTATCACCAAAGCCGCAAATTGAAAAGCCGAATCAAGAAAGATTTTAACGAAGTCCAAGAAACTGTCAAAAAAATCAGAGGTTTAGGAGAACAACTAAACAACGGTAGACCCAATCTTGAGGAATTACAAAAAACCCTAACTGATACGCTGACAATTTTATCGCAGTATGCAATTAATTTAAGCTACCTGGATGATCAAGGACGGACAATTAAAGTTAATCTGAATAATTACAATAAACGGCTAGAGAAGATTTCACGAGAAAATAGCAACAGCCAGCTTCAATTTATGCAACAATTCAGCGAATTTAGTGCTGATAAATATCTCCTGCAAATAGAAACAGATTACATCAACCTCAGCCCAGGCTTGACTCTGCTGCAAAATTTAATTAGTACAATTCAAGGTACTATTGACATCTACCAAACCAAAAGCGATCGCAACCTAGAAAACTTCATCGGTAGCGCAGGTATCGGATTAGCAACTAGTCAAATCGCATCTTCAGTATTGGTTGCTCAATATCCACCCAATAGCAAAACACCATTTTTCCTCACAACAGCTTTCTTGTGGAGCATCTTTGCTGGAGTGCTAACCAGCATAATAGCGTGGATATTCTTTAAAAAGATTCGCCGCTAATCACTCTTGGCTTTGCGTCTTTAACCCAATACAGTTCAGATAAGACCAAAACACTTGTAGAGACGGCGATTTATCGCGTCTCGAAAACCCACAATTTTGCACAATTAGCCCTTAACTGAACCGTATTGGTCTTTAACCAGCATAAAAAAATCGCCCCCTGAATTCAGGAGGCGGATCACCAAGGTTGTGTAGAGACGCGTAATTTCGCGTCTTTTGTTTTAGCTAGCAACGTATTCTTTGACATTGGCACGACGGCGACGCAGATGAGCCAAAGCTTGATGCTCTAACTGGCGCACACGTTCACGACTGAGATTCAATCTCTCACCCACTTTCGCCAATGACATTTCGTTACCATCTTCTAAACCAAAGCGTAAAGCTACAACTTCTCGCTGTTGCGGGGTTAGTTCTGCTAGCAGGTTGTTCAAGTCTTGGCGTAAGAATTCCTGGTTGGTGTAATACTCTGGTGATGGGCCATTATCTTCGAGCATTTCTTGCAACTCAGTATCCTGATTATCGCCAACTTTAACATCCAAAGACACTGGCTGACGCGCCATATTCAAGTATTCACGAATCTGAGCAGGTTCTATTTCCAGTTCTTTGGCAATTTCGGCTGGAGTCGGCGATCGCCCCAAGGTTTGAGCTAACTCGCGTTGCACTTTTTTGATTTTGTTCAGTTTCTCGGTAATATGGATCGGTAAGCGGATAGTACGACCTTGTTGAGCGATCGCACGGGTAATCGCTTGGCGAATCCACCAGTAAGCATAAGTCGAGAACTTATAACCCCTCATTGGGTCAAATTTCTCCACACCCCGTTCTAATCCGAGTGTTCCTTCCTGGATTAAATCCAGAAACTCCATGTTCCGCTTTTGATATTTTTTGGCAATAGCAACCACTAAGCGCAAATTGGCTTCGATCATTTTTTGCTTTGCCCGCTTACCTTGCGCCACCGTTTGTTTCACCTCGGTTTCCGATTGGTGAACGTGGTCAGCCCACTCTTGTGAACTTGGTTCGCGCTGCAACTTCTTCGCCAAAGCTTCCTTGGCGTCGATGAGCGTCATCATTTGTTGTACCTGCTTCCCAAAGACAATTTCTTGTTCACGGGTTAGCAGTGGTACACGACCAATTTCTCGCAGATAGGTTCGCACCATATCAGCCGTGAATTTGGTGTTGAGGTTTTCAGTTTGGGTATTGACAGTAGGCATTGGTGCGATGTCCTCTACTCCGTAAACAAAATGTATATTTTCTTGCTAAAATGGATTGGGAAAGGTAGTACATCTATCACGAAATATTGGGAGCTACTAAAAGTAATTATCAATTGATACAGCCGTTGTTAAGACGGTAAGCTTCCAATGATAGGTTCCCCTACCTTCCCTAAATTTTCAATCTAATCTTTTATAAGCACACTGGTTGTTTTTGATATTTCTTCCTTTGGGCAGTTACTGATAGCAACTGACAAATCCGAAGTCGGTATGAGTTCTACTTAGCTTTATAGTACGATAAATCAGGCAGATAGTAAAGTATCTTAAGATAAAGCCTCTAATTATAATTCAAAATTGCCCGGTTACAAAAAAATTAAACTTCCTTGAAATTGCTGACTATATCTATAGTGACGCCAAAAACCCCTCTTCTGTTGCCAACAACTAGCCGGATAACCGAACTTAATTTGCTGTGAGGATGGAGGGATGTTACGAATTAGTCATTAGTCATTAGTCATTGGTCATTAGCAAAGGACAACTGACAAATGACTATCTAAAATCCCAGGTCAGCTTTGGCTAGTTCAGCTGCTGCAAATACTTCTGCGTCAGGTTTTTCTTCCCAGGCTGGCTCACCAATTTCTGCATAAAAAGTTGCATCGTAAGGACGGGTACGCACTACCACTGGCATAGGAACAGCGTGACCCAAAATCAAGGCTTGTTGCTTCGAGTCTAGCTTTGCCAACACCGATCGCAGTCCACTACCACCAGATACACCCGTAAAAATTGCGTCAATGTCTTTTTCGTCATTCAGCAAAGCGGTAATCCGAGTCCCAATCTGGGACATAACTTCATTATCTATGCCTGACGGACGTTGATCAACTACCAAAAGTGTGACAAAATATTTTCGCAGTTCACGGGCAATAGTCCCAAAGATAGTACTTTGTACGATGGCCGGGTCAAGAAAACGATGCGCCTCTTCAATGGTAATCATTAATGGTGTGGGGCGATCGCAAGGATTTTTGCTTTGCAGGAATTTATCTGCTTTCTTGACGTAATGCTCATGAATACGTCGGGTGATCATATTTGTCACCAACATATAAGAGAGCATATTGGACTGGGAACCAAATTCTATCACAACATTCTTCCCAGATTCCAGGCATTGCACAATTTTACTAATATAATTCTGGGGGCAAACCGCCCGCATATACTTCAAGCTATCCATCCGCAAGAGTTTGCGCTGTAATGCCATAATCGAGCCTTTGTGTCCGCGCTTCTCGTCGCAGAACATCTCGATTTCTTCGTTAGTCATGTTCAGTAACTGGACAATCCAAGACTTGCCAAACTCACTATATAGAATATTGGCGTTATCCAAGGCTGCGTCAGAGAGTCCTAAATCTCGACTACATAACTTAATATCTTCAACTTCAATTTGCTCGTAACTCAAATATAGTTCTTGAGCATCACGCACACCCCGGCGCTTTGTCGATTCCGGGTCAAGGGTGTAGACTTCTACCTTACTAGGAAATAATTGCTTTAGTCCTTTAACTGTATTTACATTTTTACCTTCTGCAACAGCTTCCCAGCCATACTCAGAGTGCATATCAAAAATCAAGTTTACTGCCGCATTCTTACGGATAACCCCAGCTAAAAGTAACCGCGTCAGAAAGGATTTTCCAGTACCAGATTTCCCAAAAACCCCATTACTCCGTTCTACAAAGCGGTTTAAATCGATACAAACGGGCACATCCATATCCAAAGGTTTCCCGATGGAAAAATTGCGCCTTTGGGGGTCATCTTCCCAACCAAATACCCGGCGAAAATCGTCAACACTTGCTTCGTAAACTTGACTAAAGTGGCTAGGAATGGTTTTGACAGGCAATAATTCCATTGTCGTGCTGGTTTGTGGCACAAATGAAGCCAAACCTGTCACTGATGGGAGAAAGGGATTTGTAGATTTGCCATTCGTTGGGGAGAAAGATTCTTCCGCTTCGGGAGTGAACATCAACATCGGCGCGAGGTTGATAGTACCATAAGTACCACTTCCGGCTAAAACATCTCGTAAAAAAGTGTCTTCCCAACTGGGAGGATTAGCAATAATTCGTGCATTAGCAGCTCCCAATGCTACATCTGTCAGCATACAAAAAAAACGCGATCGCATCCCTTGGACAACGAGAAACTTACCTACCCGCATATCTTCCACAGAAATGTCGGGATGCAATCGTACTTCTAAACCTTCAGTTAGAGAACCTTGAATGACCGAACCTAATGGCTGTCCCGAATTCATCTGATTAGTCATTGGTCATTTGTCATTTGTCATTTGTTATTCTCCCCCAATGTCCCATATTCAATGCCCAATGCCTAATGCCATATTACCTAATCAATTTGAATTGAAGTTGGTGCACTTCCTGTTGATGAAGTGGTACTGATTATAGGTTTGCGGAATTGGGCGTAAAGGCGATCGCGCCAGGTAAAGAATGGTTCATAATCTATATTCTCTGCAAAAATTGGCAATCCTTTACCTCTGATAGATGCGGGTAAATCTAGATAGGGGCCAGGAGGGAACTTGAGCAATATTGACAAGCCAGCTACTGACAAGTCAGCTAAAGTCGGCTCATCTCCAGTTAAATAAGGACTATCTGCCAATAATAACGTTAGCGCTTCCAAGTCTTGTTTTAAAGATGCGATCGCTGACTGAATCACATCTGGGCTATAACCTACGCCAAAACCCAACACTGTCAGTAAGTCAGTGGGTACTCCTCCAACCAGACTTTTAAATATATCTGGTGTTGAGGTGGGTAATAAAGACTTGCGGAAATTTTGATCTTGACTTATGGCAGCAAATAGTGCTTTGCGACCTTTGATGCCTATGGACTCATCCGCCCATTCTTCTATTAATAAAGTTAAACCCCGTTTTTTGGGATCTTGCGGTATTATTGGGCGATCGGGATACTCTAAGTCTAAATACTTAGCTATTTCAGTAGAATCCGCAATGTATCTATTACGATCCTTTAATACTGGCACTTGTTTCTGACCAGTCAGCCGGAACAGTTCTACCTGTCCAATCCCAGGTGTAACTTCTATTTTGCGGTAATCTAGTCCTTTAAAATCTAGAATTAGGCGCACTTTCTCTGAGTATTGAGATAGTTCCCATTGGTATAATTCCAGCATATTGTATACCTTATAACTGGTCAACTTTGTTAACTTTAACAATTGTATCTTTAGTTAAAGTAATTTGTATTGGCGTTAGTTGCTTAGTTGTCTATTTAATTGACATTAGCGTCTAACTGATGTCTAATTTTTGGTAAAATCACCAATAAAAAAATATTATTTTCTCATTGATTCAAATATCAAATAATTAAATAATTTTATTTGGCATACATAAATAAACCTAACCGCTTAGTCGCGAGTCTTCAGCCGTTAGTTTAATTTCTGTCACCGTTAGCCTATTAAGATATTTAGGTAATTAATTTCTGCACTTGTGCTGAGTAATCAAGAGTTGATTTTGCCATCAGAGGCTTCTCCCATATTGAAGATAGGATTTTTGAATCAGCTATCAATTACGTACAAGCTTGTATATAAAGTTGCTTTTAAATATAATTTTTCTCACGTATTATTGCAACTCATACCTCTTAGATGTGAGATTTTCATACTTTATTTAGAACTGATGCTACACCAAGTTGGGCTTTTTAACTCTTTTTGCTGTGATGGATAAAATTTGCTCAATTTACATGAAATATATGCTAGATATATTTCATACTTGTCAGCGTGAGCAAACGTGAGCAAAGATTAGATATTTTACCTCACCGCCACAAATTCGTCTGGGAAAAATTTTACTTACTTCTTCGGTTAGATTTTGTGCATAGCAAAATGTTATAAATCTTTATGTAATGTGTGGACAAAAAGACAAACAAAATTTATGAAGACAAATTACAGCAAATTGCTGACCACGTTGGCAGGCATAGCAGGATTTACTAGTTTCAGCGTTCTCATTACTTTACCATCTGATGCTAAATCGGCACTAAATCCTAACCCCAGTATTTTTAAAGAATCCCCATATAATCGGGGTCAACGCCTTGAAGCAAACGTTCAGTACACACCTGCTGAGGCTACTTCCGCAGATAAAGGCAATACCAAACGCCAACCAGTAGCACAGAAGAGTGGTGGTACGCTAAATCCCAGACCAAGTATTTTCAACGAGCCTCCATATAACCGTGGTGGTAGTACTACACCTAGTGAAGCTGCACCCGTCACCCCAAGTACTCCCCCGGAAACTCAACCTACCACACCATCTCCTGAGACACCTGCAACTCCACCAGCACCAGGGGCCAGCAGCAATGAAGGCAAAAATTTATTAGCGTTGGCAGAGTCAAACGCTTCCTTTACTACCTTAACCAAGGCTTTGAAAGCAGCAGGGTTGACCGGAGCTTTACAAGGCAAAGATAACTTAACTATTTTTGCACCTACTGATGCAGCTTTTGCTAAGTTGCCACCAGATGCTTTGCAAGAATTGTTAAAACCAGACAACAAAGAAGTATTGCTCAAGATTTTAACTTACCATGTAGTACCTGGTAAGGTACTATCCACTGACTTGAAGTCTGGCGAAGTTAAAAGCCTTGAAGGCGGCACAATCAACGTTAAAGTCGATCCTGCGACTGGTGTGACTGTCAATGATGCTAAGGTTACACAGGCAGATATTACAGGTAGCAACGGTGTAATCCACGCAATTGATCAGGTTATTTTGCCTCCTGACTTGTAGTTTTTCGGTATCAGTACAATCTGTAGTAGATTAGGTTGACATCAACTAATAATAAGAAAATCCCGTTCAGATGTTAATTTTGGACGGTTTTTTGTAAGAACTATTGTTGGAAATTGAAAACTAACTAAGCAGTAGGGGCAATTCATGAATTGCCCCTACATGAAAATCAGGGTTTACAAAGGAAACCTGATTGCATCCAAATGAGAATTGCTATAGGTTCCCATTACAGGCTATACATTACATCCCGTGCTACAGCTAAAGTCTGCTCAATGTCTTCTTCAGTGTGAGCAAAAGACGTAAACCCAGCTTCAAATTGAGAGGGTGCTAAGTAAATACCACGCTCTAACATCCCACGATGGAAGCGACCGAATTTGGCTGTATCAGACTTTTTCGCATCTTCGTAGTTATGAACTGGGCCAGAGGTAAAGAACAAGCCGAACATCGCGCTGATTTGACCGCCGCAAACCGCGTTACCAGTTTCTTTAGCAATTTGCAGCAAACCATCTGCTAGCTTTTTAGTAACCCGGTCAAGATACTCGTAAGTGCCTGGCTTTTGCAGTAATTCTAATGTCTTAATCCCAGCAGTCATTGCCAATGGATTACCAGAAAGAGTCCCAGCTTGATACACGGGGCCAGCAGGCGCAACCATTGACATAATATCTCGACGGCCACCATAAGCCCCTACTGGCAAACCACCACCAATCACCTTGCCTAAAGTTGTTAAATCGGGAGTGATACCAAATTTTTCCTGAGCGCCACCGTAAGCAATGCGGAAGCCTGTCATCACTTCGTCAAATACTAATAACGCTCCATACTCGTGAGTTAGTTCTCGTAATCCTTCTAAAAATCCAGCATCAGGTGCAATAAACCCAGCATTACCAACGACTGGCTCAAGAATGACACCAGCGATTTCGTCGCGGTTTTCTTCAAATAAGGCTTTGACTGCTTCTAGGTCATTGAAAGGCGCGGTTAAAGTGGTGCTAGTTGCTAATTTAGGTACTCCCGGTGAGTCTGGCAAACCAAGTGTAGCAACACCAGAACCCGCCTTTACTAGAAACGCATCGGCGTGTCCGTGGTAGCAACCTTCAAACTTGATGATTTTCTCCCGGTTGGTGAAAGCCCGCATCAGCCGTAAAACTCCCATACAAGCTTCAGTTCCAGAGTTGACAAATCTGACCATTTCGATGCTAGGAACGGCATCGATGACCATTTCTGCCAAAACATTTTCTAGGACTGAGGGAGCACCGAAACTAGTACCTTTTTCTAAAGCTTCATGCAACGCTGCAATGACTTCTGGATGAGCATGACCACAAATAGCTGGGCCCCACGTGCCTACATAGTCTATGTATTGATTGCCATCTACATCCCAAATATATGCGCCTTTAACACGATCAAAAACTATGGGTTGTCCGCCCACAGATTTAAAGGCACGAACTGGAGAACTTACTCCTCCTGGCATGAGGTTTTGAGCGGCGGCAAAGACTTCTTGTGATTTTGTTGTTTTAATTGTGGTATTTACCAAGGTTCTCTCCTAACAGTGGGCAATAAAAAGCTCTATCTTAGGATAGGGTTAAACACTGCTTAGAATTTCTATCCTATAGAATTAATTAGCTGAACCAAAAAAATAACAATATGTTATGCAAGTCCAATGAAGACTTGACTTTAGATATTTAGACTTGATAATCTGCTGACTTTTGACTGTCACAGCTAGATAAGATATTTTAATTCAAAAAAATATGCCAGTTGCCCTATTCAGAATGGTATCGTGAATCCATAAATTATTCTCATTAGAGCAAGCTAGCTGGTATGTCTTCTAACGATTCGCGATCGCTGCATTACACCATCCCGGTTGATAAAATCCGCTACGATGAACGGGGTCTGGTGCCTGCAATAGTCCAAGACTATCTAGATGGTACTGTCCTGATGATGGCGTGGATGAATCAGGAGTCGTTACAAAAGACTTTGGAAACTGAAAAAACTTGGTTTTGGAGCCGTTCCCGGCAAGAGTTGTGGCACAAGGGGGCGACTTCTGGACATCTGCAAAAGGTGAAAAGTATCCGTTATGACTGTGATAGCGATGCGTTGCTCATTGGGGTAGAGCAATTAGGAGATGTTGCCTGCCATACTGGAGAACGCAGTTGTTTTCACCAAATAGAAGGGATAGAAGGGAATATTGCTGCACCACCAGGAGATACATTGTCGCAATTGTTTCAAATAATATGCGATCGCCGCGATAATCCTACTGAAAGTTCTTATACCTGTAAACTATTCGCAGGTGGCGATAACAAAATTTTGAAAAAAATTGGTGAGGAAACTGCTGAGGTAGTAATGGCTTTTAAGGATGATGAAGCAGATGCGATCGCAGGTGAAGTGGCTGATTTGCTATATCATACTTTGGTTGCCCTAGCTCACCATCAAGTAGATTTAAAATCTGTATATCGCAAGCTGCAAGAACGTCGTCAATAGATAGGGATTATGTTAATCAGCCAAAATTCGATTGAGGTACTGTAAAATTACCACTGCGATCGCCACACTCAAGATGAAGCCTAGCCAGTAACTATTGGTAATAATTTGTGGTTGATCTAATGCCCATCCACCTAAGGGATGACCAATAAAAGAGCCAATAGCCCAGCACAAAGCGTTGATGGAAAAATAAACGCCGCGTTGATTTTCCGGGGCTAACTCAGTCACTAAAGAGGCAGAAGATGGGGTATAAGAAACAATCGCCACTGCAAATACTCCCAATCCCAATATTACCCAAAGCAGATGATGAGATGGGGCTGTAGCGCTAACCCAAATCAGGACGAAACCAATTGCCCAAAAAATGGCGGAAACAGTGAGCGCAAGTGTGTGAGAGCAGCGTTTTAAGATGCTGGTGACAGGCAACTGACAAATAATTGCGAACACTAGATGCCAAGCAAATAGTCCGCTAATGGTAGTTTCAGCAAATCCCTTGGCGGTACTTTCTACAAGGACAAAGTTTTTGAAGTAAAGCGGCAGGGTGCTGTGGATTTGAGAAATATAGATTGTAAAGAATATATTAACTGCGATGTAGACCAGGAAACGCCCATCTTTTAATACTGCCATCCAAGCAGCAAAAGGTTCTGTCTTTTCAGAATTCTCTATCTGCTGTTGTTCAGTTTCACTAATCCCTACATAGACAACTCCAAAAAATACCATAAAAGAGATGGCATCAATGACAAATAGCCATCGATAACTCCCAATTATCGCGATCAAAAACCCTGCTAGCACAATTCCGATCGCTAACCCCAGATTATCAGCTAGTCGAGCGATCGCAAAAGTTTCGCGGCGATTGTCAATTTGGCTAGCGTCAGCAACCACAGCTTCAGCCGCAGGCCAATAGAAACCTATCCCTAAACCGCTAATCAAGCTACCGATTACCAAAGAAGTGAAATTATTGGTTGTAGCTAAAACTAGAGAAGCAATTGCTGAAATCGCCGTCGCTAGCAACAAAGTGCGGCGGCGTCCCCAATATTCAGAATCAGCCAAAGAACCACCCGCAATCCGTCCTACGATGCCGGAAATCGAGGCGCTACCCAAGGCTACCCCAACACTGGTTGCAGATAAACCAAGTTGATTGACAAAAAAGATCGGAGCGTAAAACAGGGTACAGCCAGTACCAACTTCCGAGAGAAATCTACCAATTGCGAAAATCCATACCTGGGGATGTATCGAGGGCAGCCACGATGATAACTGAGATTGAGAAGCTAATTTCATGACTTTAAATGTCATGGTTTGATGACATTTTTGTAATTCTTATCATTGGCTACTATTTTCCTCACTCATTCCACAGGGTTTCCACAGGGATTTTAGCAGTTTTCCACAGGTGCTATACGAGCTAATAGGCTTCTTGCTGTCTTACTGGGGATTGTTGATTACAAGTAGCGAAGAAGTTTAAGGACTGAGTTTTTGTAAAGTAAAGTAACAAAAAATCGGCTTAAATCCTGATTCTTTCGTTCGCATTTATTTTTTATACAATCGTTTTTAACATTTCGCAGCATTGACAAACCCACCCCCTCTTGGCGCACAATGATGCGGCTTGCTTTTGTAATCCGTTCAACCGACTGGCATCAAATGCGTAAAATATATTACCAGTAGATGTAGGCGCAGATTGTCGGAATAGCAAAAGAGCGTGTGAAGCCCTAAACCGCTTTACCGCAAGCAACTTGTCCCTCTTGATTATCCTCATAGGAGGAAAATCTCATGAAATCAACGGTTAGCATCTTTACAGAAATTCCCGAAACACTCCACGAATCCTTAAAAAACTACTTAGAAACCCATCCCGATTGGGATGAAAACAGAGTATTGACGGCGGCGCTATCATTGTTTTTACTCCAAAATGGAGATAGCGATCGCCGTGCTGCCCGAGTCTATCTGGAAACTTTGTTCCACCACTCCTCAGTAGAAATGCCCTGTACCGACTCACCAGCAACAGTTAATTTACTAGACACCCCATAGGTACTGGTATGAAGGGCATTATTGTGGCTCATGCCTTATTGATGGGGAACGGTTTACCGTGCCCCATTAATGGGATTTTGATCAAATAGCGATCGCTTATCTGGGGCAATATAAAAAAAGATCAGGAGATTCTGAATCCTTAAAAAGGTTCTAATAGTTTCTCATGTTGCCAAAACTAGTTGGTAATGGCGCAAGATTTACCTAGTTACCAGTCTCTGACTGGGAAGCCTATATTGGTGCTACCGCCTCCCTGACTCGTGTCAGCAGCCCGATGAGGAGTATTCTTGCCTCTAGCCGTACACGTAGGTTTTAAATGGGTTTTAGCGTAATTTTGACATATCCCACGTACTCAAACTTAAGCACCGTTGTATCTACTAAAACAATCACATAAAAATAAATATTCTCCAGTGGGTGAATAGATTCCACTGTATTTAAACGGATAAATAAATACCTCAAATAACTGCCTAGCCTGTATTTGAGGAATATCTACCTAATATTTGATTGTGTAAAGCCAAAGAAATTCACTAATTCTTCCCCTAAGAGTTAACAGTCAAGAGTTAAAAACTCTAGACTATAAACTCAGGACTTAGCTTCCAACTGCGGGGAGTGAGCAGGAGATTCAAACTTATAGCCTACGCCACGTACAGTTTGAATTAATGCTGGCTGACTAGCATCAATTTCAATCTTCTTGCGAATTTGGCCGATATGAACATCTACAACCCTCTGGTCGCCGACATATTCATAGTCCCACACCTCTTGGATTAGTTCTGCCCGCCGCCAGACTCTACCTGGATGACTGGCTAAAAAATGCAACAAGTCAAATTCCAGAGCAGTTAAGGGTATTGCTTGGTTATTAAGTGCCACCTCCCGTCGCACTGGATCAATCATAAGTTTTTCAAATACCAAGCGTTTCTGCTCGGCCGTAGTTATCACTCGCTGACGCCTCAAAATAGCTCCGACTCTGACTTCTAACTCTCCTAGCCCAAAAGGCTTGGTGAGATAGTCGTCAGCACCTTTAGAAAAACCGCGAATTTTGTCAGCTTCGTCAGCACGGCTAGTCAACATCAGAACAAAAACACCATTACGACTTTGCATCTCTTGGCAGAGGTTAAACCCTGTGACATCTGGTAGATTCACATCTAGAATCACCAAATCAGGGTTAAATTGCTCAAATAGAGTTAAGGCTGTCTTTCCATCTTCGGCAGCCTCCACCTGATAGTTCTGCTTAATCAAAAAGCGTTGGATTAAATTCCGAACCGCAGGGTCGTCGTCAACTACAAGAATCTTGGCAGGAGCCATGACCATTACTTTGCACAAAAATTCGTAAGATTAACAAGAGGATTACGTAAAAACGCAGTTGCCACTTTAGAACTAACTAAGAATCTACATGGCTACGGTATGAGAATCCTGATTATTTCAAAATAAATACTCTAATCAGGATTGTGGGCGATGAGAACGCGAAACTTCTGTTAGCCACAGTATATAAGCGCTCTGACTTAGCCGCAACATTTCTTGACACCAAAGCACCTTTTTAATCTCAGTTAGGTGGTAGCTTAAAACGTTTTAATTTTAAATCGACATGCGGATATATACCACAAGCGATTATTCAGTATAATTAAAAAACTCTAATTAAGGCACAGTAAGTTGCCAAATTTGAAAGAGTAAAGTTGATTTTTTCATAAAAACTATGCATTTTAGGTACTCTCCGTTCAAATTCTAGATTATAGGCATAACTAAGCAACGACATGAGGGTATACACGGAGTTATAGCGATATGTTAAAGTGACTATAGTTGAAATTACAAAGTCGATCAAACTAACCCGTGCTACTATCCTGGTAGGGCACAAAATAGGTCGAGATTTTAGTTTCGATCAAAATAAAACCTAAAGCTGTTTTTTCTTCGACAAAAGACTGCCGCTGATTGAGGCTGAAGTAACAAACTCCCATGAGCGATCAAAATCCCTACGAAAAACTTGGGGTATCAGAAGAGGCTAGCTTCGACGAAATTCAGGATGCTCGTAATCGCCTATTCGAGCAACATAATGGCGATGCCAAGCATTTAGAAGTGATTGAAGCAGCTTACGATGCGATTTTAATGGATCGCTTACGGATGCGCCAGGAAGGTAAAATCAAAGTCCCTGAGCGCATCCGGTTTCCAGAGTTGCGAGTGCAATCGCCTCCTAAAGAAAGTCCAACCCCTCGTGAGCAGTCACCTGCATGGCTGCAACGAATGCTGGATCAGCCAACACCTGCGGATATACTCTTACCAGGAGCTTGGTTTCTTGGTTTGAGTTCTATTAGCCTGTTTTATCCAGAGGGAGGCGATCAGGTTTTGCAGTTAGCCTTGGTGGTTGGAGTAGGTACTAGTATTTACTTTCTTAATCGCAAGGAAGGAAAATTTGGCCGAGCAGTTTTATTCACCCTGATTAGTTTAATAATTGGCTTAATTGTTGGGGGATTAGTTGCTATCTGGCTCTTACCGCAAATACCATTCCTAAATCTGTCATCGAATCAGTTCTCTACTGTACTGACGTTTATATTGTTGTGGTTGGTTAGTAGCTTTCTACGCTAAATAAATATCCGTAAGGAAGTTTCTACAAAGAAGACATGGTTTATATGTGTTCTTCTCAAATAAGAGAGTTAGGAGTCAGAATAGCTATTCTGACTCCTTTCTAATTGGCAACCTGAATGCCGATTTAATTAAATCTGTTGCAGCTACAGAGCCTTTCTAGACCAATACAGTTCAGTTAAGGATAATCGTAGGTTGGGTTGAACGAACGCGAACAGCGTCCCGTAGGGAAGTGAAACCCAACAAACTCTGATAAATGTTGGGTTTCGTTCCTCAAACGCCACTTGCTTCTCCCAAGGGGAGACGCTCCGCGAACAAGTCGGGAAACCGCAAGGGCGCAGTGGCTCCCCAACCTACGCAGTTTAAGGTTTTTGGCTCTAACTGAACCGTATTGCTTTCTAGACAAGGTGTTTAGGTTTTAGCTTGACTTTGCCGAAGCCTTACACTGTACCTAAAAGGTCAGTGTGAGATTATTGCAGGCGGTGACGATTCTATCTTTGATGATGAAGAATGGCCAATCTAGATTAAAATTAATAGATAGGGGCGGCAGGGCATTCCGTGTCTTAAATAAAGCTCATCGCCTACGCATAGCAGTAGCCGGATTGGGTGAGAAGCCCCTACTGTATTGCTTGCAATCAGTGATGGGAGTATGTCACGACTAAATCTACAGCAGTGCTGAAATCCTTAACGATTAAGTCGGGGTAGTAAAGTTCCAATTGGGTGCGATCGCGAATCCCACACTCTACAGCCATCACCTTAATATCATAATTTTTAGCAGCAGTGATGTCAGCTTCCGTATCTCCCACCATCCAGGTATCAGCAGCCGGGGGCAGTTCTTTTAATGCCCTAGCCATCAACAAGGGTTTATCTTCAATATCACGAGTTTTAACGTAGTCGTTACTTAGACAATAACAACGATTTTCCGGGAAAAATCTCCCTAAATCGTATTTTTTGAAAGCATAATCTAGTTCTCGAACTCGGCGCATGGTCATAACTGCCAAATCGATTCCAGCTTCTTGAATTCTTAACAGTGCATCCACAGCACCAGGCGCGAGAGTATCATAGTTGAAATAATGTTCTGTATGCACAGTTTGCCGCCTTAATTGGGCAAATTCTTGGGCTTGGGCTTCGTCTAACCCGGAATTTAAGGCGATTTGTTTTTCGGGAACGCGCGATCGCTTTAACTGCCAAAATTCCGCTTTCGGAAGTTCTTGCACCACTTGGTCGGGACGACGGGTTTTGCCCAAGCAGAATTGATAAACGCGGTAATAGCGTTCGGAAACATCAATAATTGGGCCGTCGAAGTCAGTAATCAGTCTTAGCATCGCCGCAAAGTATTAATTTTTATTAAAATTATCGCAGTTGTGTGGCTATTTTTATACGAACAATCTGCACTAAGTAGTCGAGCAAAAATATTTACAGTCATTGCGTAATTAATTCTGTCTGACTACTTATTAAGTCGCTACATCAGCATTTTATTGAAGGGTACCGCGTTTGATTTGTTCGCTTTCAATGGCTTCAAATAAGGCGCGAAAATTACCTTCGCCAAAACCTTGAGCTTGGAAACGGCGCTCAATAAACTCAAAGAAAAATGTCGGCTGTTCAAAAATTGGCTGGGTGAAAATTTGTAATAATAAGGGTGCAGTATTTCCTCCCTCTAAAGAAGTATATTCTTGCCAGTCTACGAGAATTTCTTGTTGAGCGATCGCTTCTAGTTCTAGCGGCGATAGTGTAAGTCCTGGACGCTGTTTTAGTTGCGAGTAGTAAGTTTGGGGAACCGAGAGTAAGGATAAACCACTGGCACGAAATTTAGCGATCGCACTCACAAGATTAGTCGTCCGCAAAGCAATATGTTGAATACCTGGCCCCCGATTGACATCTAGAAATTCCTGAATTTGGGAATTACTGGAAGCCGGTTCATTAATTGGCAATTGGACACTGCCGTTGCGCGAAACCATCACCTGGCTGTGTAAAGCAGAGCGATTGGTTTTAATTTTAAATGCTTGCTGGGGTTGAAAATCTAAGATATTTTCGTACCAAGCAACGGCACGATCTAATTCACCAACTGCCACATTTAACACTACGTGATCTATGGCAGTAAAAGTGTTGTCATTAGTCATTTGTCCTTTGTCATTAGTCATTTGTCCTTTGTCAAAAACTAATGACGGATGACTACTTACTAATGACCTTTCTATTAACGTATGAGTCAGTCCACCCCAGGCGGCAATTTTGCCACACTTGAGAAATGCCGTACCTATCTGGCGTTCCTGGATGGGTTTTAGGATTGTCGCACCGTGTTTTTGAGCTAGTGCGATCGCAGCTTCTACATCTTCAACAGCAAAAGCAACATCTGCCACACCAGGTGGATATTGACGCAAAAACTCGGCTACTGGACTTGTAGACAACAGTGGTGAAGACAGAAAAAAGCAGACAGCACCACTTTTAACCACTTCTGTACAAGTGTGAAATGAACTGCTGCGATCGGCTACTGCTTGAAAACCAAGATGGTGTACAAACCAATCCCGCCATACCTTGGCGTCTTCTACATAGAAATGAACGTGATCAATTTTCATAGATACTGAAAATCCAGCATAACAGTTTATATATCTGTAAATTTTGCCTTTTTTGCTAGATTTTCACGTCTTTCCTAAGCAAGAATTATGTAGACGCACTCCCCCTTTAAAAGAACAGATGACTATCAGGTTGAATGTTAATTTCCATTGGCACAGCTTGCGGTTCGGCAGAAAGGGCAAAGAAAATCGCATTGGCAGCAGTTTCAGGACTGAGCATTTTTTTCCGGTCTACTTTTAGGTTGACGTTATCCCAGAAAGGAGAATCGACCCCACCAAAGTAGAATAGCGTGAACTTGATACCAAAACGCTTGAGTTCCTCTGCCATGCACTTACTAAAACCAACAACACCAAACTTAGAAGCAGAATAAGCGGCTGCCATCCCCATCGAATGCTTACCCAGAATTCCTACCACATTACAGATGTGACCAGACTTGCGCTTTTGCATCTCTTCAGCAGCCGCCTGAGTGGTGTAAAAGCTGCCTTTTAAGTTGACATCTAACATCTTGTCTAAATCAGCAGGTTCCAGGCTGTTGTAAGGTTTGAGTATACCAGCACCAGCTGCATTTACTAAAATATCGATTTGACCAAACTCAGCGATAGTCTTTTTAATCAAAGAATCTACCTGTTGGGGGTCAGTAATATCGGTGGGAACGCTCAAAACTTGCCCTGGTAAATCATTTGCCAGTGTTGTTAAACGAACCGCATCTCTGGCAGCCAGTACCAACCGGACTCCGGTAGGCGCAAGTTTTTGGGTTAAAGCTGAACCAATACCACCAGTAGCACCGACAACAACAACTACTTTATCCTGCATCGTATTATTTACATTTCTTTACATCTTTTTACATAATACTGAATTACAGGCTTAGATTGTACGTAGACATCCAGAAAGTATTTATTCGCAGAGTAGTGCTGTTACCTCATATTCCTTGCCACTGGCTTTTAATGTAAATGTGGGAGATGATTCTAAATACTTAGTAAAATTGGAAGCTAACTTTAATTTTTTAATAATTGAA
>NNBV01002534.1_pt1 | contig 21075 bp, 19 predicted proteins | sample 1173771 | NCBI WGS metagenome assembly NNBV01 (sample SAMN07173938, study PRJNA388173) | plant metagenome | isolation source: symbiotic tissue sample KVS11 | place: Norway: Troms, Kvaloya island | reverse complement strand
GTATGTATACATCATTTAAACAGGCAAGACTGCTGTTATATACAGCGCTTCTTGTTACTGCTTTCGGTGCTGCGGCACAGCAGGAAAAATCAAAAGCAAAGCTCCTCGATCCGGCCAACATGGATCTGACTGTAAAACCCGGTGACGATTTTCAAAGCTATGCGGGCGGCATCTGGCTCAGGAATAATCCTGTTCCACCTAAAGAAACGACATGGGGAAGTTTCAGCATTCTTCGCGACTTCAATGTGAAGGCCGTAAGAGATATTCTCACTGCCTCGGTTGCAGATAAAAAAGCACCTGCTGGTTCGGTTAAAAAAAGAGTGGGCGACTTCTATGCTGCCGGTATGGATAGTCTGACTATCGAAAAATTAGGATTCACTCCCGTAAAGGAAGATTACCAAAGAGCGGGTACTGTGAAAGACGCGCAGGAGGTAATCGATGAAATCATCTATGAGCGTACGCATGGCGTTGCTTCTCCCCTCTTTGGTTTCTTCATTGGGCAAGATCGCAAGCATCCACAAGTAATGGCCGTACAGGTTTCACAAGGAGGAACTTCATTGCCCGATCGTGATTACTACCTGAAAGACGATGCCCGCACTAAAAAGATTCAGGCGGCTTTCAATACCTATGTCATTTCGCTGTTCACACTGGCAGGCGAAACCGAAGCCGTAGCGAAACAAAAAGCAGAAACCATCTTTGCTTTCGAAAAGAAACTGGCTGCAGCACAGATGAGTCGTGTAGAGATGCGCGATCCGTATAAGACCTACAACAAATTTGCTATTGCCGATTTCAGCAAGACCACGCCTTCTATCGATTGGAAAGCAACATTGAGTAAGCTTAAGGTAAACGGCCAGGACAGTATGCTGGTGAACGTGCCCAGGTTCTTCACCGTGGCAGATAGCTTGTTAAAGAATGCTCCTGCCAGCAGCTGGCAAACGTATCTGCAATGGAATGTACTTCGCTCTGCAGCACCTTACCTCAGCAAACCTTTTGTGGACGCCAGCTTTACCTACAACCAGGCCATGAGCGGACAGAAAATTCAAACTCCACGCTGGCAGCGTATGTCCAGCTTAACAGATGGAACAGTAGGAGAATTATTGGGTCAGCTTTACGTTGAAAAACATTTCAAGCCGGAGGCCAAAGCCCGTATGAACGAGATGATTGCTAACCTGATCAAGGCGTACGAGATCCGTATCAAAAAACTGGATTGGATGAGTGACGTGACCAAAGAAAAAGCATTGGCAAAACTGAAAGCATTCACACCTAAAATTGCTTATCCTGATAAATGGAAAAATTATGACGGACTTGTTATTACCAACGATGCCTTCTTCAAAAATTTAAGAAGCGCAGGTGAATGGGGTTACAATGATATGGTGAGCCAGCTGGGTAAGCCGGTAGATAAATCACGCTGGGGCATGACACCTCCTACGGTGAATGCCTATTACAGTCCGGTAATGAACGAGATTGTTTTCCCTGCAGGAATTCTTCAGTATCCTTTCTTCCACCCAGATGCGGATGATGCCTTTAACTATGGTGCTATTGGCGCGGTGATCGGCCACGAAATTTCTCATGGCTTCGATGACTCAGGAAGCCAGTATGACAAAGACGGTACGTTGCGCAACTGGTGGACAGCAGAAGATCTTTCCAAGTTCAAAGCCAAAGCTGCGTTGCTACAAAAACAATTTGATGATTATATCGTGTTAGATTCATTGCATGTAAATGGCAAACTCACCATGGGTGAAAACATTGGTGACCTGGGCGGATTGAACGCGGCCTACGAAGCATTCAAGATGACCGCACAGGGAAAGTCAGATAAAAAGATTGATGGCTTTACACCTGATCAGCGCTTCTTCCTGGCATGGGCGCAGGTATGGAGAAGCAATACCTTAACCGAAAGGAAAGCACAACTCATTCTTACCGACCCGCATTCCCCCAGCGAATACAGAACCATTGGTGCACCGGTAAATATGGATGCCTGGTACAAAGCATTTAATGTGCAGCCGGACAACAAGCTTTATAAAAAACCGGAAGACCGGATTAAAATCTGGTAGACAAATAATAACAGCAGATTGTTTTATAAGTGCCGGCTCCAAAAAGAGCCGGCACTTTTTCATTTAAGATTCAGCGGGATTAACTATCTTAGTTAGTATGACAAGACTAAGAAAGTACATCTTTGCAATTCTGGGTAGTGCTGTATTATTATTTTCGTGCGACAAACCGACGTGCGAAAATGAGAATGCCGTGTTTAATCAATTCACGCCGGAATCATCGGAATACAAGAACGAACTGATGAAACAGTTAGCCTTGCAGAAAGAAGGAGATCTTTCTTATTGGTTCGACAGCTACCATACGAAAGACAACAAAGAATATATTCTGGTAGACGTATATTCTGGTAGACGTATATGGAAAAGATTTATGTGTTAAAGGGCTTTTCCTTGTTGAACAATGGACCGACAATATGCAGGGATTAAAGCAAGCGCGCGGCCAGGATTATCAGGGTGCTGAATTAATACATCTGAAGATGGATGTTAAACATGACGATGCGCTTGTTGAATTGGTAGTTGTCGGTATAGATCGTATTATCGATTGAATACAGAACTCAATAGAAAACCCGATGAATAACCGCTGCTTAATCTTCTACCGTGTCTTTGCGTAGAGGAATGATAGAACGCAACCGTCCGTCGCACAGATATAATCCTGCCCACACCAGCACACCAAAAATAACCGGGAAGTAATAAGGCTGACCGGCGCGTATCATAATCGCAACTGCTCCACCCAGGTAAGCCGTGATGAGAACTGCTCCAATAACTGCTGTGCGGGGAATGACATACAGAACGGTACTTATCAATAAAATAATTCCGATCAACTGAACCTTATCTTCAGGCCATCCAAGCTGAACGCTACCTTCAACGGAAGGCTGAGCTTTCGCTACTTTCATCAGCGCATCTACAAGTAAGAAAAGTACAGAAAGAACGAATAGTACACGTCCGGTCCAAAGTGAAGCTTTTGAAGTGGTTTGATATGCTTTCATAAGGGTAAAGATTTATTTGATGTAGAAATATAATTCAAACCTAACGACTTTTTAAAGGAAGAAAGCTGTGCAAATCCGACAATCTGAGGGGCTCAGTCCGACAATCAATGTCTGTTCAATGTTTTCCAATGTACTAATCTAAACAAATGATGTGGAGAAGTTTACTCATTAAAAATGATTGGCGTAGTCAAAAGCTTCATTTTGATCAAATCCTTGAGCGGCACAATCTTTACTCTGGTATTGGTATTAATTACCTAAAACACAATACATGAAAACGAGTTTGAATATCCTTGCATTGGCAGGAGCATTATTTTTAATGCAGGCATGCGGGTCAAAATCTGAAAAAAATCAGGAAGAATACGCTTCTAGTGATACCATCAAAACTACTACTGAAGTAGTGCTTAGCCCTGCGGAGAAACGTGCACAAAGACAGAAAGAAGCAGCGGAACGTGCTGAGAAAAGACGCATAGAAAGAGAAGAGCTTGCTAAATCAACTGCCACCTATACCGATGCTGACGGAAATATTGTATACAACAAAACAGAGGTTGAACCTTCTTATCCAGGAGGTGAAGCTGCTATACGTCAATACATTCAGGATAACATCAAGTACCCACAGGAAGCACAGGACAAAGGAATAGAATCAACACTATTGGTCGATTTTATTGTTGCTGAAAATGGAATGGTTCGTAACGTGGAAATCGCTGAAGTAATTGGCGATGAAGATCAAAGTTTCCGTGATGAAGCCATTCGTGTTGTATCGGCTATGCCCAAATGGACATCCGGTAAGCAAAATGGTAAAGTAGTAGCAGCCAAATACAGCTTGCCTATTTCATTCGAATTGAATTAAGAATAATTCAGGTCAATATCAAAGAGCGCGACTTTACGGTTGCGCTTTTTTTATGCCTGAACTTCAATCTAAACCACCAATTGTTATAGATCCTTATCACTTCTATTATGAATTTGATAACAACATGTATTGGAATACCGATTTCAGAGTGCGAATTATTCTATTTAACACGATAAGTGAGGATTGATTTTTTCTCTTTCCGTTATGAATTATTCTGCTCGTTCATATGATTGTCCGCGGAAGTCTCTATGCCACGCCCGATTGAATGAGCAGATCGCGGGTTTTCACTTCTGTTTTATCATGATCGCTGACGATCATGATAAAACAGAGGCTCTTGCAAATCACAGCCATCAAAAACGCCCGGCGTTTTTGATGGCTGTGATTTTTTTCTTGCGCGAATACACCCTATCTATAAAATGCCGCCTATACAGCGCGTAACGAAGGGTGAGCTGTACAAAATAGCTGGAGCTAACTTATCTCTTTGGGGTTAGAACCATTATGAAAAGCGCGACTTCACAGTTGCGCTTTTCATAATTAATTTGAATCTTATCCTGCCCAACCTTCTCTGTCCAGGCTTCGGTATTGTATGGCTTCCGCCAGATGTTCAATTTGTATTTCTTCAGTGCCTGAAAGATCGGCAATGGTGCGTGATACTTTGAGGATGCGGTCATACGCGCGCGCTGACAGGCCCAGTCGTTCCATGGCGGTCTTCAGCAATTTCAATCCGGCATCATTTACCAAACAAATTTCTTTTACCATGTTGGAAGGCATCATGGCATTGCAGTAAATGTTATTCATATCCTTAAAGCGCAACGATTGAATTTCTCTTGCCCTCACTACGCGTTCGCGAATTTCAGAACTGGTTTCTGTTTTACGCTGAGCGGTCATCTCATCAAAACTTACGGGGACTACCTCCACATGTAAATCAATACGGTCGAGTAACGGGCCGCTTACTTTGCTCAGGTAACGTTGCACTATACCCGGGCCACATACGCATTCTTTTTCCGGATGATTATAATAGCCACACGGGCATGGATTCATACTGGCCACCAACATAAAGTTGGCAGGAAATTCAATCGATACTTTCGCACGTGAGATCGTTACCTTACGTTCCTCCATAGGTTGACGCATTACTTCCAATACCGTACGTTTAAACTCCGGAAGTTCATCTAAAAACAAAACACCGTTGTGCGATAAGGAAATTTCTCCGGGTTGTGGAATACCTCCACCACCAACTAATGCGACATCCGAAATGGTATGATGCGGGCTTCGGTAAGGCCGTGTAGTCATCAGTGATGCATCCTTACCTACTTTACCGGCAATGGAATGAATCTTTGTTGTCTCCAGTGCTTCATTCAGCGTAAGCGGTGGAAGAATAGTTGGAAGTCTTTTTGCCAACATTGTTTTACCTGCTCCGGGTGGGCCGATCATAATTACATTATGACCTCCGGCTGCGGCAATCTCTAACGCGCGTTTTATATTTTCCTGTCCTTGTACATCTTTAAAATCAGTATCATAATTATTCAACTGGTTATTAAAGATATCACGCGTATCAATATGCAGGGGTTCAATTTTTAATTTGCCTTCGCAGAAGTCAATGGCTTCCTGCAATGTCTCTACGCCAATCACATCGAGGTTATTTACGATGGCCGCTTCACGCGTATTGGCTTTAGGCAGTATGAAGCCTTTGAAGTTTTCTTTTCGCGCTTGTATCGCAATGGGCAATACACCTTTGATGGGACGAAGTATTCCATCCAACGCCAGCTCGCCCATGATGACATAACTTTCCAGATCCAATGCTTCAATTTGCCCGGATGCCTGCAGCACAGTTAAGGCAATAGGTAAATCATACGATGAGCCTTCCTTTCGTATATCAGCAGGTGCAAGGTTCACCACTACTTTATTACGCGGCATAAAGAAGCCAGCTGTCTTCATGGCAGACTCTACCCGATGCTCACTTTCTTTCACAGCCGCATCGGGCATACCACTAATGAACAGATGCTGACCTTGTGTGACGTTCACTTCAACGGTGATGGTCTTTGCATCCACCCCATGCACCGCGCTTCCAAATGTTTTTGCTACCACCGGTAATGTATTTATTATTGACAGCAAACCGTGCAAACAGTTTACTCAAATAATAATACCGCTTTTTGGAGGAATTAGAAAAATCAATAACTACTTACTCAGGCTAACTGCTTTTCAATCAGCAGAATCAGCACATGAATAATTTTAATATGTACTTCCTGAATACGATCAGCAAATCCAAAATGAGGAACACGTACTTCAATATCCGCCAACGGTCCGAGTTTACCTCCATCTTTTCCAGTGAGCGCAATGATTATCATGCCTTTCTCTTTGGCAGAAAGTACCGCTCTTAATATGTTGGGTGAATTGCCGCTGGTGCTGAGTACAAATAACACATCACCTTTATTGCCTAAACCATCAATGTAACGGGAGAAAATAAACTCAAAACCATAATCGTTACCAACGCAGGTTATGTGGCTCACATCCGAAACACAGATGGCAGGAATTGCTCTGCGATCATTACGATAGCGGCCAGTTAGTTCTTCGGCAAAGTGCATGGCATCGCAATGCGACCCCCCATTGCCACAGGAAATGACTTTACCACCGGCAGCAATGGATGCGGAAATCGCTTTACCAGCTTGCTCAATGGTTTCAATATTCCTTGGATCGTTGATAAAGTCAGTCAGTACTGATGACGCCTGATTTAACTCTGCTGAAATGAGCGACCGGAAATCCATTATTAAGAAGGAGTATTAGTGATGGAGCCTTTGGATGACTCCTGGTAGTCGTACACCTTGGCTTTAAGGGTATTGTTCTCAAGACGTGATGCTTCACGTTCTTTGTTTGATGATCTGGATTCCAGCCACCACCAGATGACATCGCCTATCAACATCAAAAGGCCCAGAAGTGCACCCCATTTAAAGAGTGAAATGAAGGAGGATACTTTTAAAAGCACGCTCAGATCACTTTTCTGTGAGTCGATATATGCTGTGAAAATGAACAACAGCAAATGGTAGATTCCGAAGATGCTAAAGAAAATGAGACGTCTTTTATTCATAAAAAAGCTTAAGCCAAGACAAACATAGGATTTTTCATCTAATGCAAAAATGTAATTTGAATCAAAAACTTGCATTAAAGGTTTCAACCCTGCGCAGATTACGCATTCTGAGTACTGTTGGTTGCCCGATCAGTACTCTGAATGTCGCTTAATTTACGATATACACCGTCATGACGAATCAATTCTTCATGTGTGCCACGTTCCACAATCTCTCCTTTTTGTATTACAACGATCTCGTCTGCTTTCTGAATCGTGCTCAACCGGTGAGCAATGACGATCGAGGTACGGTTCTTCATCAGGTTAAATAATGCTTCCTGCACCAGTTTCTCCGATTCTGAATCCAGTGCTGATGTGGCTTCATCCAGAATAAGAATGGGCGGATTCTTTAATACTGCTCTGGCGATACTTAAGCGCTGACGCTGACCACCAGATAGTTTTGAACCCCGCTCTCCGATAAAAGTATGATAGCCGTTCTCTGACTGCGAAATGAAGTCATGGGCATTGGCAATCTTAGCGGCATTCATCACGGCCTCTTCACTCACATCGGGCATACCAAAAGCAATGTTGTTGAAGATAGTATCGTTGAACAAAATGGATTCCTGTGTCACAATACCCATGTGCTTACGCAACGATTCGATTTCGTAATCAGTGATCGGTTTTCCGTCAATGCGCACTTCACCTTCAGTAGGATCGTAGAAGCGAGGCACCAGATCAGCCAGGGTAGACTTACCTCCGCCTGAGGGTCCAACCAAGGCAATTGTTTTTCCTTTTTGTACGGTAAGATTGATATTCTTCAATACCAGCCCCGCATCATAAGCAAAGCTTACGTTTTTGAACTCCACATTGTTTTCAAATTGCTTTAGCTCGATGGCGTTGGGTTTATTTTGAATTAACGGTTGGGTATCGATAATACTAAATATTCTTCGTGCTGAAGCGATTCCTTTTTGCATGGAAGTGATACCATTGGAAAATGATTTTGCAGGCTGAAGAATTTGTGCAAAAAGACCCAGGAATGCGAGAAAGGAAGCCGCATCCAAAGCGTCCTCTTCCAGAATAAGCAATCCCCCAACATACATAAGCACCGCCACGATAATTACTCCCATCAATTCGGAGACAGGCGAAGCAAGTTCATTTTTGTAGGCCATTGACAAATTCACCTTACTGTAGTAAGCATTCTCATCATTCATCTTTTTGAGAATGTATTTACGGGCATTGAATGCTTTCACCACGCGCATACCACCAAAGGTCTCATCAAGTATGTTCACTGTACGACCAAGTGATTCCTGGCTAAGTTTTGCCTGCCGCTTTAGACGTTTAACAATTTCGGCTAAAGCACCGCCCATCAAAGGCAAAACGATTATAGAAAATAAGGTCAGCTTTACTGAGATAGCAAATAAAATAATGAATGTGACAATGATAGTTACAGGTTCTTTAAAGATCACCTTCAAACTGTTTACCACAGAGTTTTCTACCTCTTGAGCATCGTTGGTAAAGCGGGAGATTAAATCTCCTTTACGCTGATCATTGAAATAACCAATATGAAGATGTGTTATTTTTTCAAAAAAATCGTTCCGCAAATCCCTGATTATTTCAACACGAAGTTTGGAAGCAACGACTCTTTCGATGTAGCCAAACAAATTTCCAAGAATCCTAAAACAAACCAAACACAAGCAGACAAAAAGAAGTGCTGAAGACTTTCCATAGGTATTAATAATGAAAATAAAATAATGCTGAAAGATTTTCAATGCATAGTCTATTGAAAATGCAAAAGATGGCATAGGTGGAGTGGGTATGTCATTCACCTGGTTAATTAAGATTCGCAGCAATGGTATGGCCACTACCAATGTAACCTGACTAAAAATGGCACCTAATACAGTGAATAAAAAAAACTGTATAAGCCTTTGTCTGAGTTTACGTGAATACCTTAAAACACGAAAGAAATCCTTCATCGATTATGCTGGGAAATTAAAATTCATACCCTCGCTGGGCAATGTTCCAGCGCAAAGCTAAAGAAGTTATTGAAGTATTGGTGTTGTACAAAGGCAGGTCACTTTTGCTGTCGCGCTGAATATGCTTCACATCGATAAAGAAATTATGTTTCAGCATATACGATGCGGTGAGGTCTACATACATGATCTTATTTTGCACTCCCTGTCCAATGGTATTACCATAGTCGGAAACACGGGTGTTATTATTTTTAAGTGGATCGCCTCCTTCATTATTTGTGGCATCCACATCCTGTCCTTTCTGAGCATAAAACCCTTTGAAAGTAAGATGTAAACGCGGCAGAGGCTGGTAGCGAACAATGCCCACCATTTCATTGAAATTCGCTCCCAGCGGGTGAGCCATCGGCTGCCGGTAGTTGGTATAACTTCCGTAATCGGAATTATGTGAATAGGTAAAAGGTCTCACTACGTTGGCCTCAAGCTGCAAATCCAGGTTACTAATCCCTGCTACATCGATGTATTTCAATCCTCCCTGGATGGCAAACTTGTTAGCCCACCATCCATCTCCCGATTTGATCTGATCCAATACAAATTCATCCAACACAAACTGGCCATAGAAAGACAGTTTTTTGATGGCATTCCACTTAAAATCGGCACCGACTAAAACATTGTCGGTACTTCCAAATTGCTGCTCAATAGCTCGGTAGAAAATAACCGGGTTGAGATAGCTGGCATCAAAGTGACTGGAAGAATCTGCATCAAAAACTACCGATTCAAACAAACCCAGATTAAACTTCTTGCCTATATTGATACTGGCGTGATGAAAGGCAATGTACTTCATCGGGTAAGGTCCCTGGCCTGACCCGCCCACGCTGGCATTTACATCGGCTGCTACTCTGTTCAACTGAAAGAGATAGTTGATCTTCCACACCTTCACATTAGCACGCATGAATAAAGAAGTGGGTGCGAAATCAGAGAAGATAAGCGAGCGATAACCGTTACCAATATTGGTACGATCCTGCCCGAATTGAAAGTTGATATGTTTGGTCAGATTAAAATCGATGTAGGCCCTTACCTGGAAAAAATCAACCCCATTATCTTTAAATTTCTTCCAGAATAATTCGTGTGGGATTACTGCATTACCAGCTAATCCACTTTGTACATAAGAGGGAAGCACAGACTGGTTTTCGCCTAAAAAAGTATAAAATCCAATTTTACGATCAATCATGCCGCGCATTTCCACACCGCGCATATTGATGAACATCGGATCTCCGAGGTTAGAATCTTTGCCTATGCCCGCGTATAAAACAGGGCTAACGTGCAGGTCAAATTCAGGTTCATCGACATAGAGCAGATCGGATTTTTTCTTGTAGAAATGCTTGAGAAAAGGTTTTTTACTTGTGCTGGTCTCGGCACGGCTCCATTCCCAATTGTCGTTGCGCAGGTATTCATAATTGAACTGATCGGCCCGGGAAGTGAACACCTGACTTCGGACTTGCAGGGAATCTACATACGCAACAATCGCTTTACGCTGATACGGTTTTACGGAGGTGAAAAGCTCAGGCGAAAGGCGGCCCGATTTCACCTCGTAACGATCTACCCAATGATAATAGTCTTCATTTAGCGGGGCATTGGTGCTCTGGGCAAATCCAATAAGGGGAAACCCGGCAACGAGTAGGAGTAATAATTTTAGTTTCATTGTATAGCCGAAAGGTAGTGTAGCGGTGTTGAGGCAATCGCACTGAATTCTTTAAGAACTAATTTGTCGTAGGTAATCATCCTTACATTTTTTTCAATCGCTAAGGCAACAAATTCACAATCATAAGCAGAGCAGGAAGATTCGTTAACCAGATCCAGCACCCGATAGCCTGATACTGTAAATTCTTTATTTCTTAAAAGCCTGGCTGCCTTTTCCATAGTTTCCAAGGCATCATCATATTCAATGAGTTTCTTCCGAAGATACAAAGCCGTAATGTTTAGAAATTCGCTTTTCCAAAGCACAGGAGCAATCCAATCCGAATCTGCTTCATGCAATTGCATTACTTCTTCTGTATAAGATCCAGGAAAAGAAAAATAAGCAATCACATTTGTGTCCACCACAATCACGGTCTGCCGGAATTAATAGCTCCTTCTATTTCTTCGGGCGTAAGCTTTCCCTTTACTTTTTTATGGAATTCTCTCGCCATTGCCCGTAATTCCTCCGGATCTGCGTCTGACTCACTCACGCCCAAGGCCTTTTCAATGCTTCTGATAATTTCGTTGTTAATGCTCCGGTGCCTCAAATGAGCCACCTTCTTTAGTCGCTCATAAAGTGGATCTGGAATATTTTTGACGGTTATATTGGCCATAATCCTAATGATTTGACACCAAAATACAACCATTTTGGTTTCTCTTCAAAATATCTCCTACCCTGCGCTTGCAAATCGATCTCAGATAATTATTTTTGCAGTCCTTTTAAGAAGAATTAATCGAATAAAGCAATGAAAAACGGCATTCATCCAGAGTATAAAGAAGTGGTTTTCTGGGATACTACCAGCGATGTGAAATTTTTATCACGTTCTACTTCAGTTCCTAAAGAAACATTGACCTGGACAGACGGAAAAGAATATCCAGTGATCAAAGTCGAAGTGAGCTCTGCATCACACCCTTTCTTCACAGGAAAGAAAATGTTTTTGGATACTGCTGGTCGCGTGGAGAAATTCCAAAAGAAATACCAGAAGAAATAATCGCCATTTATTCAGCGATACATGTAAAAAGGTCTCCTCACGGAGACCTTTTTTATTTTATGTGTCTTTCGCACAAACTCATTTTTGCCTTAGCATGAACGGTCTATTTTTGTAAAATGAATTTCATTCTCTTTGACGACCCTGCTGCGCGTATCAATCTGCTACCCTTTACATTCACACGGCCGGTTGCAGCTATTCGTACCGGCATACTTACTATTGCCGAAAAATGGGAGAAGCTGCTACAGCAAACTATCTCCTACTCTACCGAAACTTATTTAAGTAAAAAATTCAAGCTCGAACTTACCTCTGATAATGTATGGATCAATGGTGCGGTTTGTCCTGATGAAGAATTAGTAAAAGCGATACTTCAACTAAAAACGGGAGAAGGTATTTTTTATAACTCGCGCATCATTGCCGTGCGCACACCCGATGACGAAGTCCCTGAAGTAATTACCGGTAAGGTCAGTGAATGGAAACAACCCATCACATTGATTGATCAGGTATGGAAAATATTTCAATTCAACGGAGCGCAGATTCGTTCTGATTTTAAACTTATCACCAAAGGCAGAAAGTCGGCACCCATCACGGATAAACACACACGGGTGTATGGAGAAGAGAACATCTTCCTGGAAGAAGGCGCTAAAGCAACAGCTGCCGTATTGAATGGTGATAATGGACCGATCTACATTGGTAAGAATGCATCCATTCAGGAAGGTGCACTGGTGCGAGGCCCGTTTGCATTGTGCGATGAATCGCACATCAACATGGGCGCTAAGATAAGAGGTGATGTGACGGTCGGTCCGTATTCAAAAGTAGGTGGAGAAGTAAGTGCCTCCGTTATTTTCGGAAACAGTAATAAATCACACGATGGCTTTTTGGGTTGCTCGGTGATTGGAGAATGGTGTAACCTTGGTGCTGATAGCAATACTTCCAATCTTAAAAACAATTACGACAATGTAAAAGTATGGAACTACGGTCGTAAGGAGTTTGTCGATTCGGGATTGATGTTTTGCGGATTGATGTTGGGTGATCACAGTAAATGTTCGATCAACACTATGTTCAATACGGGAACAGTAGCGGGTGTAAGTGCCAATATTTTTGGAGACGGATTTCCTCCTACACTTATTCCTTCCTTTAGCTGGGGCGGATCGGCAGGATATGCCACCTATAAATTACCAAAAGCATTTGAAACGGCTACCAAAGCCATGGCACGACGAGCAGTAGCTTTCGATGAACAAGAACAAGCGATTCTACAGCATGTGTATGATAGCACTTCATCAGAAAGAAACTGGGAAAAGAAATAACGATCAGCCATCATTCCACTTTAAACCGACTGCATTTATTCGTAATTTTTCATTCGTAACCTGTAATTTGATTCAATGACATTTGCTTCCATACCTGGTTCTGATTACATCAAGCTTAAACTGATACAATCGGTAAGAGAAAATAAAATGCCGCATGCACAGCTCTTCGAGGGAAGAGAAGGTGCATTGAATTTACCTATGGCATTGGCTTACGCTACCTACCTGCATTGCCTCAACCGGGGAGAAACCGATGCGTGTGGCACTTGCTCCGCATGTAGTAAAAACCTGAAATACATTCATCCGGATACAAGCTTTGTTTTTCCTTTGGGTAATGTGAAGGGAGATAAAGATGAAGATCGCTTCAAAGCGGAAATCATGAAAACCTGGAGATTATTTTTATTGGAGCAGCCCTTCGGAAACTTGAATGACTGGTCAACCTATTATGGCGGAGAAGATAAGCAGGCCAGTATATCGCGGGAAGAAAGTCGTGAGATCATTAAGACACTTTCGTTAAAGCCATTTGAAAGTCCGTTCAAAGTGATGATCATCTGGCAGCCGGAATACATGCACCCCTCTGCTGCCAACGGCATTCTTAAGATTCTGGAAGAGCCACCTCCAAATACGTTCTTCATACTGGTAACCAATAATGCAGAACGTCTTCTTCCAACCATCATATCGCGCACACAGATTGTACAGGTTCCGTTACTCACTGATGAAGAAGTAGAAGAACAATTAAAGCAAAATGCACAACTGGAGGAATCACGCATCTCCGAAATAGTACAGCTTGCCGATGGCAATATCAATATGGCGTTGAAGCTGATCGAGCAAACGGTAGATCTCAACAATGACCGCTTCTCTTTATGGATGCGCTCATGCTTCAAAAAAGATTACGCAAAATTACTGGAGATCACCGATGACTTTCACGAACTGGATAAACTGAGCCAGCGTACATTTCTGCAATACAGCCTGAGTATGCTGCGTGAAGTAGTGCTTTATCTTGCCGGTGCAAAAGAAATCAACCGGGCAAAAGGAAGAGAGCTGAAGTTTGTGCAGGATTTCAGCAAAGTACTGGATGTGGATAAAGTAACTGAATCCAGCAAACATATCGGTGAAGCATCCTACTTTCTTGAGCGTAATGGAAGCGCCAAAATGATTTTCCTCGACCTGTCCCTGCAACTCTCTAAAACGATCAACCCATAAACTACAAGATCATTTTTATATCATGAATAAATCCATTCTTATTCTATTCATCTTCATCATTATCCTTTCGGGATGCGCCCAGGATAAGAAAGATTATGTGGTGACCATCAAAACCAACTATGGCGACATGGTGGCCATTCTGTATGATGAAACACCTTTGCACAAACAGAATTTCCTCAAGCTGGCAAAAGAACATTATTATGACAGCCTGTTGTTTCATCGTGTAGTGCAGGGATTCATGATTCAGGGTGGCGATGCCGTTTCAAAGAAAGCACAACCCGGCCAGCAATTAGGAACCGGTGAGATTGGGTACACCATTCCTGCTGAGTTCAACAAAAAGTTTTTTCATGAACGTGGCGCACTCTCTGCGGCACGCCAGGCCGATGAAGTGAATCCGACTAAAGCATCAAGCGGAAATCAGTTTTATATCGTACAGGGAAAAGTAGTAAAGCCTGAAGAGATGAAGCTGTTACAATTTGATCAGCGAAAGCTGGGACAAGGATTACAGCAGTACATCCAAAATCCTGTTCACAAGCCAACCATGGATTCACTGAATCAGCTTTATGCAAGTCAGGATATGGCAAGCTTTGAAAACAAAGTGTACAGCCTGGTACCTCAGATCGAAAAAGAAACCGGAATCAAAATCAAAAAGGAAACTTCAGAAGAAAAAACCAAAGTGTACACTACTGTTGGCGGAGCACCGTTTCTTGATGATGAATACACGGTGTTTGGCAAAGTCATTCAAGGGCTTGATGTAGTAGATAAAATTGCCGCACTCCAGGTTGATCCGATGGCGCGTCCGCAGGAAGACGTGCGCATGTTTGTTTCTGTAAAAGAAATGTCGCGAAAGAAAATCGAAAAGGAATACGGTTATAAATACCCTGCAAAGTAACGGCAGTAAAAGTAAGTTGACAGTGAGCAAAGGACAATTGACAATGCTCTTCTGAAAAGACAAGACAAATTAAATATTCAATTTCAATCATCTGATTTATAAACTCTCCCAATGAAAATACTTGTTACAGGCGCTAATGGATTACTCGGTCAGAAACTTTGTCATTTACTATCAGGCGATGAAACGGTAGACTTAATTGCCACAACACGAAGCAAGTTGAATTTTGATTTGCCCCGTGGATCGTTTGAAGCGTTGGACGTAACGAACGAACACTCCGTGAATACGGTCATCATGCAAACCAGGCCGGATGTGATAATCCATGCCGCGGCCATGACACAGGTAGATCAGTGCGAAACGGAAAGAGAAGAATGCTGGACCAACAATGTAAGTGCGGTAGAGCATCTGGCAAATGCCTGTGAAAAAAATAACGTGCATCTTGTGCATGTATCTACGGATTTCATTTTTGATGGCAACCATGGGCCGTTGGATGAGGAAGCTATTCCTAACCCGGTAAGTTATTACGGAGAAAGTAAACTGGCTGCAGAAATCATTGTACAGCGAAGTAAAACCAACTGGGCCATACTAAGAACAGTATTGGTTTACGGCGTAACGAAAGACATGAGCCGCTCCAACATTGTGTTGTGGGTAAAGAAGAGTCTCGAAGAAGGAAAGACTATCAACGTGGTGAATGACCAATGGAGAACACCAACATTGGCCGAAGATCTGGCCATGGGTTGCTATCTCGCTGCAAAGCAAAAGGCAAAAGGCATCTACAATATTTCCGGTGAGGAGATGATGACGCCTTATGACATTGCCATTGAAACGGCTACATTTTTCAAACTGGATAAATCACTGATCAAGGCGGCAGATTCAAGCACATTCAAGCAACCAGCCAAGCGCCCTGCGAAGACTGGATTTATTATTACCAAAGCACAGAAAGAATTGGGTTATCTGCCACATTCTTTTCATGAAGGATTAGCGGTGGTTTCTTCGCAGTTGAGTTCGTTGTAACTGAACAAGGTTTCCAACCTTCGAAAGGTTGGAAACCTTGCAACGTCAACAACTTCTTATTTCAGTATTTTTTACCAGTAAACACAACACACTGCCGTCATGAGATACATCTAATCCATGAACGAGCTTACATGTTATTTACAGTTTTCCTGATAATCGGAACAACCATAGCTGAATCCTAATTCACACGATTTTTTAAAATCTGCACAGGCATCCTCAGTCTGACCATCCATCATTTTTGCACTTCCCCGGTAATGGTAGGCTACCATGTCGGGGCTGAGTTTTATAGCAACATCATAATCTGCGATAGCCCCTTTGTAGTCATGTAAATTATCTTTCACAATTCCCCTGCCTTTGTATGCGATGGCCAAGGTTTTATCAAGCACTAAGGCATTGTTATAATCTATCAAAGCTTCCTTATTATAACCCGCGAGATTGTTCAAAAGTCCACGGTAGCAAAATGCTTCAGCATTTTTAGGATTGAATTCAATTGCTTTATTTATTAGAGCAAGCGCCCTACCATTATCTTGCTGATTACCATTATAAATAATATCCTTCGCTTGATTAACAAGAATAACATCTTGCTTACTTTGAGCATAAATAGTTTCTGTTCCTTGTGAAATTATAAGTAATAAAATAATGATGGTCTTTTTCATTTACTGTTTTTAAGAAATCATGGCTCATTTTGAATGGTAAATAGCAATGTGATAAATTATACTGGTTACTTCTTCTCCCCTATCACTTCCTTATAACTCACCAGCTTAATCCCTTTACGCATAATTGCTTCTTTCACTTTCTCACTGGTAAACATCGTGGTTACATCCTGGCGACCTTCGGCTACATCTTCATAGCCGATATGTGATATCGCTTTCAGTTCGGCATCATTTAATCCCGGGTGCTCAAGGTAAACGTATGTTTTTCCGGGTTCCAGTTTATCCAGCATTTGAATGAATGCTTCGATGCGTTGCTCGGTGTTTTTATTTTTGAAATCAAAACCAACGTAACTGATCTCGTACTCCTTAGCCGCTTCCGTATCGACCATTGGCAGGTTATATTCTTTAGCCAGTTTAGCAGTCAGTGCTTTTAGTTGCGGATCAAACGCCAGCGCATTCATGTGTCCTGAAACATGGCTTAGCTGTGGAATGTATTTCTTCGCCATCTCAATCTGTGCCCGCATTTCTTTTTCAACATCTTCAATCTTCCAGGTATTATCTAATACAGCCTGCTTGGGATAATCTTTGTTGGGATAAAGCATGGGATAAAAATAGCCATCTTCATTTCGAAGACTTGGTGCAGCGGTGAGTGGTCTCCATTTTACATTATCCCATTCGCTGGTGATAGCAAAATGTAAACCCACATCTACACCGGGATTTTGTTTCAACATCTTCACTACTTCAGGAAACCAGGGGGAAGGAACAATGACTTCAATGGAAGTTTCAATACCTTGCTTGTACGATTTTATCAACGCCAGATTTCCGGAGTGCGAATACCCCATATCATCACCGCGTATTATCAGGCGTGGTGGATTGACCAATGGTTTCTCAATGATCCCTCTATGTATTTTCCGTTGTTTATCCTGGTTAAACATATCCCGAAAATCAACTGACACCACATCCTCTTCAAATGTGCATTGAATTACTTCATGATGCGGGCTTTCCTCATAGCGTAAAATGAGCTCCAGTGTTTTATCATCTTTCCATGAATAACTGCCTGCATATTTGAATGCGGGCAAGCCCTCCCGGTTGTGAACAGCGGGAGCGACAAGATAAGGTCCCTTACGTGTTGTTTCACCTTGCGCCCATTTTCCTGACCCAAAATCAAAGGTATAGTTTGCAGCATCCGAATTTAAAACAAGATGACAGTTGTTGTTTTTAAAATCGAAACTCAGGCTTTTAAACATACCCTCATTCGTTACGATGTTATATGTTTTACCGGAGATGCTTGTCTCTAATGCTGTGTTCGGCTTGCTACTTGCCAATGGCAATGCCAGTTGCTTCAATCTTTCCTTGAGTTGCTTGCTTGCTTTAGAGCTTGGCAATTTTCCCGTCTTGAATGCAGGAAGAACATATTCCCAAACCAAATCAAGTTCACCGCGCATATCTGTTGACTCTGCTGTAGTAATCACTACGGCATCCAGTTCAGGCAGTATTAATATATATTGACCAAAAGCACCATCCGCACGATATGAATTATGCCTGCTTCGCCACATCTGGTAAGCATAACCTTGCGCATCATCACTGGAATCTTTTTTAGCTTGCAGCATACCCGGGCTTTGCTCAATCTTACTGGTGCTCGCTTCTTCTACCCACGATGCAGGCAAAATTTCTTTTCCATTCCACATGCCCTTTTGTAAGAACAGCTCACCGAACTTAGCCATATCTTCCGTCTTCAATCGCAATCCCCAGCCACCAGTGTTAATACCTGCAGGGTCTGTTTCCCAATCTACGCCTTTGATACCTAACGGCCCGAACAAACGAGGTTGCAAATAATCAATCACTTTCTGACCCGTTACTTTCTGTACAATAGCAGAGAGCATATAAGTAGCCACAGAGTTGTAAAGAAACTTTGAACCCGGCTCATCAGGGATGGGTGTCTTTAAAAATGTTTTCACCCACTGCTGACTTACTATCACCGGTCCCGTTGGATCAGGTGCTTGTCCGGCAGTCATCGTCAACAAATGTTTGATACGGAGATCAGCGAGGTAAGGGCTCACTTGTGCAGGCACATCTTCCGGGAAGAAGGAGATCACTTTATCCTCCACTGTTATTTTCTTTTCCGTTACAGCAAACCCGATAGCGGTGGCCGTAAAACTTTTGCTCACTGAATACATGGTGTGAACTAAGTCGGGGCGGTAAGGATTCCACCAACCTTCGGCAATGACTTTACCATGGCGTAAGATCATGATGCTATGAAACTCATGTTCACTTTTTGCAGCCGCATCCAGAAACCGGATAATTCCTTCAGATGAAACTCCTTCTGCTTCGGGTGTACTTCGTGGAAGTGAAACCGTCTGAGATAAAAGCGGGAAGGAAAGTAGTAAGAGAAGAAAAGGAAGATTTTTTTTGAATGGTATCATGATACTATCGTTTACTTCATGGAATCAATAATATTAACTAGCAATATTGATCTGTACACTAAATTAGTCCTTCTTATTCCGCACAGCAATATAATAAAGAGGAATTCCAATTAATGTAATGATCAATCCCGGCCATGTAAATTTTGGTTTGTAGATGATAAGGAAGGTACAGAACGCACTGCCCATCAATACATAGAGTGAAGCAATCCATGGGTAACCAAATGCTTTATATGGTCGCTCAGCACCAGGCATCTTCTTGCGAAGAACAAAGATTCCAATTATTGAGATCACGTAAAACATGATCACCACAAAGGATACCATATCCAGTAAATCACTATAGCGGCCACTGAGGCACCAGATGCACGCCAGTATGCATTGCACCCACAAGGCCGTTTGTGGTACAGCAAAACGATTCAGTTCTCCGGCTTTGCGAAAGAACAATCCGTCTTTCGCCATGGCGTAATACACACGTGCTCCTGATAAGATCAATCCATTATTACAACTAAAGGTAGAGATCATGATCATCACCGCTATTAACACGGTACCTATGTTTCCAAATATATGATATGAAGCAGCTACTGCCACGCGATCTTTTAACGCAAAAGCAATTTCATTCATGGGCAGCACAGCGGTGTACATGATGTTGGTGAGATTATAGACTACCGCTACAATCAATGTTCCGAAGAACAAACTCAATCCCAGATTACGTTGTGGGTTCTTTACTTCTCCGGCAATGAAGGTGACGTTGTTCCAGGCATCGCTGCTGAAGAGTGACCCTGCAAGAGCGGAAGCAATGGCACCGAAGGCCGCAACACCGGCATACTCCGTTATCGATCCGTCTTTATTCAGTTTATGAAGATCCCAGGCATTGATCCAGTTAGCCTCCCACACATCGCCTCGCATCATCACAAAGCCGAAGACAATCAAAGCAAGCAAGCTAGATATTTTGATTACAGTAAATGAAGTTTGAATAAGCTTCCCTCCCTGTACTCCCCGTGTATTAATAAAGGTGAGCAGAACGATCACGCAGATGGAAAGCGCTTGCGCAGGAGAGACTTTCAGAAAACCAAGATCAAACAAAGTCAGGTCTTCACTAACGGCAGGAATGAGATAGGCAGTAAACTTTGAAAATGCGACACCTACGGCAGCGATGGTTCCGGTTTGTATAACAGCAAACAAACTCCATCCATAAAGAAATCCTGTTAACGGATTGAATGCTTCCTTCAGATAAATGTATTGACCTCCTGCTTTGGGAAACATGGAACTAAGCTCACCATAACTTGTTGCTGCGCACATAGTCATGAATGCCGTAATCAACCAGATGCCGATGAGCCATCCCGCACTGCCAACGGTGCGGGATATGTCTGCACTCACAATAAAAATTCCTGAGCCGATCATGGAGCCGGCTACAATCATGGTAGCATCCCATAGTCCCAGCCGGGGTTTGAAAGTAGTTTCGCTCATTGATGCAGGTTGAAATCAGGTTTTAATATAAAGCTTTCATTACTATTCAGCTATTCCTGTAGTTTATAAAAGCAGTTAGTTTACAAAAAACTATAAAATGACTTATCACCAGCGGATGCAATCGTTTTGTAAAAAGATTTTTTGGGAGCACCGCGAAACGCCACAGGTTCTGATTAAACGAGAACTCTCATTCTCACATTGTACTTTAGTTCGCCACGACAATTTGAACCCTTGCAAATGAGTATACGACAGTTTTTTAAACTATTCCCTTCCGGCAAGGGAGGAATGGAAATCCTTTTTTGTCTCAAAAAGATTACAATGTACAGCCCAGTGGCGTTTCGCCATGCTGCCAAAAATGCTTTATAAACTGTAGTACACCCTAAGAAAACAACATTGATTTGTATATATTAAATTCAATGCGTTGATTGCTGACTTATACGAATGTTTATGGCATTTTCAACACTTGGAGTTAATTCCGAAATAGGCTCTTTGCGGA
>NNBV01002177.1_pt1 | contig 21110 bp, 16 predicted proteins | sample 1173771 | NCBI WGS metagenome assembly NNBV01 (sample SAMN07173938, study PRJNA388173) | plant metagenome | isolation source: symbiotic tissue sample KVS11 | place: Norway: Troms, Kvaloya island | reverse complement strand
TCTTGTGCGAAAGAAGGTTGAGCGATAGAGACGAGAACAATCAGGGCAAGTATGGCCCGACTTATAAATCCCGGCTTTGTTAATAAAATGTTCATGTAGTTATGAGTTAGATTTTGCGACAAAGTATTAAAAAATGATCGGGTCTTATTATCTAATCATAAAAGATAAGGCATAATATAGTTTGGGCGGTCATAATCTTAAGGCGATTAGAATTTTTTAATAAGCGTACTTCTAATATTCCTGTAATCAATTAAACGCACCACCCTCTGTTTATTTGCCGATCAAAAAAATTCACCCACAAAAATAGTTGCTGTTTATGAATGACTTTACACATGATGGGAACTCTCAACCACCAGGAAGTTTCCATTCCGAAAAACGTAAACCATGCGTCTGATACTGTTGCCCCTCCTTTTATTGGCCGCGCAGGCATTTGCACAAGATACTTTAAGAGTAGACTTGAAAGATGCCGAACAGCAGTTTTTGAAAGAAAACTTATTGCTACTTGCTCAACGCTACCAGGTAGATGCAAGCAAGGCGCTTATTCAACAGGCGAAGTTGTGGCCAAATCCACAGGGAAATGTAGAATTGTCTGCATACACTCCTTCTACGGGTTATTTTGATGTTGGCAAGAATGGGCAGAAAGCATTTTCTATTCAGCAGTTAATTGTAACAGCAGGCAAGCGACACAAAAATGTGCAGATGGCGACCGAACAAGCCAAGTTAACCGAGTTAGAATTTTTTGATTTGCTGCGCACACTTCGCTTTGAGCTTCGCCAGAACTTTTATACGCTTCATTATACACTGCTCACTTATCAGCGCTATTCGCAGCAACTTCTTTTGATTGAAGGATTGCTTCGCTCTTTTGAAGTACAATATCAGAAAGGCAATCTTCCGATGAAGGAAGTGGTGCGATTGAAAACACTTTACTTCCAGTTGAACAATGATCGTACTGAACTCTTCAATGAAATAGCGGAAAGAGAAAAAGAACTTAAGACACTTCTACATAGTCCATCGGTTGTTCTTCCTGTTGTGGATGAAGCAAAATTATCCGCTTATCAATCCGGTCAATGGCAACTTCTCAATCTTGCTGATAGCGCATTGAGTAATAGAACCGATTACAAAATCATTCAATCGCAAACTAAACTGGCGCAGTTAAATTATTCGCTGCAGCGAAGAGAGGCCGTACCCGATATTCAAATTGGTGTACTCCACGACCAGGCGAGCAGCTATGTGCCCAACTATAATGCCATTACTTTATCTATTCCCTTACCATTATGGAATCGCAATCAGGGAAACATCCGCTCAGCAAAACATAATGTGGAGGTGGCAAGAACTCAGGAAGAGCAACGCATGATGGAGATCACTAATGAAGTGTTATCCACGCGGGCTAAACTGGAGCAAGTGGAAAAAGAATATCAGCGTGCAACAGAAACACTCGGCCCGGATATGGAGGAACTCAACAAAAGCGTGAATGAAAATTTTCAGAGGCGCAATCTTTCGTTGCTTGAGTTTGTGGATTTCTTTGAAAGCTATAACGAAAATATACTACAGTTCAACCGGCTAAAGATGTCTCGCCTGAGCACGTATGAAGAACTCAACTTCGTTACCGGATCAGAACTGTTTAAACAATAAGTAAGATCATAATCTAATGATCAGATAAAAAATCAGCCCAATGAATTTAAAATCAGCACCACTTGTAGCGATCACTTTTTTAGCATTGCTCAGCGCATGCAAACATCCTGTTGTGGAAGAGAAGCCAGCCGGATTTGTATTGAGCGATACCATGCTGGCGCATACCGGTTTTGCCAATGTGGCAATGCAGAAGGTAAGCAGTGAAATGAAATTTTTTGGTAAAGTAACTGCTGACGAAGATAAGCTGGTGGAGGTATTTCCCCTTGTAGGCGGAAACGTGATAGATGTAAATGTAGAGTTGGGCGATTTCGTAGAGAAAGGAAAGGCACTTGCCGTGATACGCAGCAGTGAAGTAGCTGAGTGGGAACGTGAAAATGTAGATGCGCAAAGTGACATGCAGGTGGCTGAAAAAAACCTGAAAGTGGCTCAGGATCTCTTCGAAGGAAAACTCAATTCAGAACGAGATGTGATTGCTGCGCGCAAAGACCTGGAAAAAGCACAGGCTGAGTTGAATCGTATACATAGTGTGCTATCCATTTATGGAATCACTTCTACTTCCGAATACATTGTGAAGTCACCGATAAGTGGTTTTGTAATAGAGAAACACATCACGCGCGATATGCAGTTTCGCTCCGATCGTACTGAAAATATTTTTACGATTGCCCGCATCGATGAAGTATGGGTAATGGTAAACGTGAGTGAGAGTTTGATATCACACATGCAGGAAGGATTGAGTGCAGACATTACTACGTTGAGTTATCCCGATAAGGTTTTCCACGGAAAGATTGATCGTATCTTCAACATACTCGATCCACAAACCAAATCGATGAAAGTGCGTGTTCGCTTGGCCAATCCTGGTTTTGTGCTGAAACCAGAGATGAACACTGTCGTTGTCGTGAATTATGAAGAACCACAGGAGATGCTCGCTGTTCCATCGGAAGCAATTGTGTTTGACAACAGTCGATACTACGCCATGGTGTATAAAGATCCGAGCCATATTGAAACGCGTGAAGTGGAGGTTTATCAGCAGACAGGAAAAACCACCTACATCAAAAGCGGATTGAAGGAAGGTGAAAAGGTGATTACAAAAAATCTCCTCCTGATTTATGATGCGCTGAACGACTAACAGAAATGGAAAGAGTAATAAAAAATATCACGGGCTTTTGCCTGAAGAATAAGTTCTTCACTTTTTTCATGACGTTGCTTCTTGTTGCAGCGGGTGTCATTAGTTTTTTGAATACGCCACTGGAAGCATTTCCGGATGTAACGAATACGCAGATCATCATTGTTACGCAATGGAAAGGAAGAAGTGCTGAAGAAGTAGAGCGTTTTGTTACCGTGCCTGTGGAGGTAGCGATGAACTCCGTACAACGCAAAACGAATGTGCGCTCTATCACCATGTTCGGCCTTTCGGTAATCAAAATTATATTTGAAGATGATGTTGAAGATTTCTTTGCAAGGCAACAAGTAAATAATCAACTAAGAAACGTTTCCCTTCCTGCTGAAGTGGAGCCCGATGTGCAGCCTCCTTACGGTCCTACCGGGGAAATCTTCAGGTACACATTAAAAAGTAAAAAAGATGATACGCGTGAATTGCTCACCATTCAAAACTGGATTATCGACAGGCAACTGCGCGCCGTTCCTGGTGTGGCCGATGTGGTTGCGTTTGGTGGACAGGAAAAAACGTACGAGATCAGCATTCATCCGGCTAAGCTGAATAAATATGATATCACTCCGCTGGAAGTGTACCAGGCAGTAACGCGAAGTAACCTTAATGTGGGTGGCGATGTAATTGAAAAAAACGGACAGGCATTCGTGGTTCGTGGTGTGGGCTTGCTCGATGATATTGAAGATATTCAAAATATCATCATTGATAACCTTGGCGGAAATCCGGTGCTGGTGCGCAATGTGGCCGATGTACATGAATCAAGTTTGCCGCGTGTTGGTCAGGCCGGGTTAGATCATGATGATGATGTGGTGGAAGGAATTGTGGTGATGCGCAAAGGAGAAAACCCTGCTGATGTATTAGCACGTGTAAAAGCGAAAGTGGCTGATCTGAATGAAAATGTTTTGCCGCACGGAGTATCCATGGTTACGTTTTACGACAGAGATAATTTGATCGCCTATTGTACGAAGACGATTTCACACAATGTAGTGGAAGGTATTATCCTGGTAACAGTAATCGTATTTCTCTTTATGGCCGACTGGCGCACTACGCTGATTGTTTCAATTGTCATTCCACTCGCATTGCTCTTTGCTTTCTTCTGCCTGAGATTAAAAGGCATGAGTGCCAATTTGCTTTCGCTGGGTGCTGTTGACTTTGGGATTATCATTGATGGTGCAGTGGTAATGGTGGAGGGAATTTTTGTTGCCCTCGATCATATGGCTCATAAAATGCCAATGGAGAAATTCAACAAACTCTCCAAGCTGGGATTAATACGCAAACAGGCAGGTGGATTGGGCAAAGCTGTTTTCTTTTCTAAACTGATCATCATTACAGCACTGCTTCCTATCTTCTCTTTCCAGAAAGTGGAAGGAAAAATGTTTTCACCTCTGGCTTTTACATTAGGCTTTGCATTACTGGGCGCATTGATATTTACGCTTACACTCGTACCTGTATTATGCTCGGTGTTGCTGAGGAAAAACGTGAAGGAAAAAGAAACGTTCTTCCTGCGTGGTATAAACAAAGGAACTCTCTGGGCTTTCGACAAAAGCTTTGGTCATAAAAAAATCACGCTCATCATTACTTTCATTCTGTTAGGAGCAACCTTATTTTCCACCAAATGGATGGGAACAGAATTTTTGCCGCAGCTCAATGAAGGTGCGTTGTGGGTGGAAGCAAAACTTCCGATGAGCAGCTCTTTAAATGAAACGAACAAAACAGTAAGAGTACTTCGCGCCAAACTGCTTGAGTTTAAAGAAGTGAACGGAGTGCTTTCGCAGATAGGAAGATCGAACGATGGTACCGATCCAAGTGGTTTCTATTATGTGCAGATGCAGGTGAACCTGAAATCGCGGGATGAGTGGCCAAGAAAAATTAAAGTAGAGCAACTCATTGAAGAAATGGATCATGAACTCAAACATTACCAGGGAATCATCTATAATTATTCGCAGCCCATCATTGATAACGTAGCAGAAGCCGTGGCCGGGATCAATGCCAGTAATGCGGTAAAAATTTATGGAGATGATCTTGAAACGCTGAATGATTTATCCAACCAGGTAATCAAACAGATAGATGATGTGCGCGGGATTAAAGATGTCGGTATCCTCCGGAACATTGGCCAGCCAGAAGTAAGTATAATTCTTGATGAAAGTAAGATGGCTTTGTACGGTGTGACGATGATCGATGCACAATCGGTAATTGAAATGGCGATTGGTGGGAAAACGGCAACTCAGAAATATGAAGGTGAACGCAAGTTTGATGTGCGCATCCGTTTCATGGAAGAATTCAGAAAAACAGAGGAGGATATATTGATGCTGATGGTGCCCAGCATGCGTGGCTTTAAGGTGCCGCTGAAAGAAATAGCCACCATTAAAAAAGTAACAGGACCGGCATTTATTTATCGTGATAACAATAAGCGATTCATAGGTGTGAAGTTCTCTGTACGCGAGCGCGATTTAGGAAGTACGATTGCGGAAGCGCAGAAAAAAGTAAAACAGAACATTAAGCTTCCTAAGGGATATACCATCTCCTGGACGGGTGAATTTGAAAATCAGGTTCGCGCGACAAGTCGTCTGGCACAGGTTGTTCCCATCAGTATTGTAGCCATCTTCATTTTATTGTTCATCACATTTGGTAATGCGCGTGATGCAGGCCTTGTTTTGGTAAATGTTCCGTTCGCTATTATGGGTGGTATTCTTGCCATTCACATTACAGGAATCAACTTCGGAATATCGGGTGGTGTAGGATTCATTGCCTTGTTTGGAATCTGTGTGCAGAATGGTGTTATCCTTATTTCCGTATTCAATCAAAATCTTCATGAACGGATGCCTCTATCATTAGCCATCAGCGAGGGAGTGAAGAGTCGCATACGTCCGGTGGTGATGACTGCATTGATGGCAGCACTTGGACTTTTACCGGCAGCACTTTCTACTGGTATTGGTTCCGAATCACAAAAACCATTAGCGATTGTAATTATCGGAGGATTGATTACCGCTACTATTTTAATATTACTTGTGTTCCCGATTATATTCTGGTGGGTGTATAAGGGAAAAGAAAGTAGTAATGAGATGAGTTTGAATTAGAAATTATTCAAAGTCTAAGAAAAATGGCCACGAATGCACGAATGAAGGACAATAAATTATTCGTGCATTCGCGGCTAAGAAAATCTTTATTCAAAGACCAGACGCGATGTAGTCGTGTATCCATTCAAGATCTTTTGAAAGAATGTCGCTATCTATCCGGATGAAACGCCCGACAATATCAGTGTTTCTTAAAACACCAATTACTTTATCATCTACCACCAATATAATTGTAGCGTTGGGCAGATTTTTAACAAGATTTTTTAAGGCATCCATCCCTTTTGTGGAAAGATACAGATCAATGTATTTTCTCTTTTCCATTATCTTCACATCAGTGACGGAAACAAAAATACTTTGATCAAGTATCGGTTTTCGCGGAACGCAATATGTTTGCTTTTTATCCATCGTGGCAAACTTCTGCGGGCAATTTTCCTTTTCTGAAATCATAATATAGAAACCCGTATTCGCTCTTTCCTGTAAAGGCTGAAATACAAATGCGGCAATTGTGAACAGAGCAATTCGGATCATTGAGGAAGCGGCATATCGAAAGGTAAGCAATTAAAAACACCCTGAAATTGACCATTAGGGGGATTTTTAGTTAAAAATAAACGAATTTGTTATGCATGCAGAACAATTTTATTATATATTCGCTACCGTTTGCAATGAAAAGAGAAGATACCATCGACTATAATATTAAGGCTGCCTGGCACTCCATCGCCCGCATGTATAATCAGCAAGCGATGAAATATGGAGGCACGATGTCTATTGGTTTTGCTTTACTCAATATCAATACCGAAGAAGGAACGGCAGCAACTAAAATCGCTCCATTGATGGGTTTGGAAGCAAGAAGTTTAACTCGCTTGCTCAAGTCAATGGAAGAGAAAGGTCTTATCTACAGAGAGACCGATAAAAATGATAAACGTTCGGTGCGGATTATGCTGACCAAAGAAGGACGGGAGAATAAGGAGAAAGCACGCGAGACGGTTTTGAAGTTCAATGAAGCGTCACGCGAAGAAATTCCTCAGGAAAAGCTGGAGATTTTTTTTGAAGTACTTCATAACATCAGCAAGATCATTGAGAAAAATAATATCTACGAAAAGAGTAACCAGTTAACGGAGTCATCATCACAATGATGAGTTAACGCATATTAAAAACTAAAACGAATCACTAGTTAAATGAAACGATCTATTCGCAAAGTTGCAGTTCTCGGCTCGGGTGTAATGGGCTCTGCCATTGCATGTCACTTCGCCAACATTGGCTGCGAGGTGATGCTCCTTGACATCACTCCCAAAGAACTGACCGATGAAGAAAAAGCAAAAGGCCTGACACTTGAAAGTAAAGCGGTCCGCAATCGTGTCGTGCAAAGTTCTTTCGACAGAACAATCAAGTCAAACCCTGCTCCTTTAATGAGTAAGAAGTTTGCATCCAGAATAACACTTGGCAACTTTGATGATGACATGTCCAAAATCAAAAATGTGGACTGGACTATCGAAGTGGTAGTGGAAAATCTGGACATCAAAAAGAAAGTGTATGAACAGGTAGAAAAATTCAGAACACCTGGAACACTGGTTACTTCCAATACATCAGGTATTCCTATTCACCTGATGGCCGAAGGCAGAAGCGAAGATTTCAAAAAGCATTTTGCCGGAACGCACTTCTTCAACCCTCCCCGCTACCTTAAGTTATTTGAAGTAATTCCAACTCCGGCTACCGATCCGGAAATCACACAGTTCTTGTTGCACTATGGTGATCTTTATTTAGGAAAGACTTCGGTGTTGTGTAAAGACACTCCTGCCTTCATTGGTAATCGCGTGGGTGTTTGGGGATTGCTCAAGGTCATCGATTCTATGCAGAAGTTTGATCTCAATGTAGATGAGATTGACAAACTCACCGGGCCGGTAATTGGAAGACCAAAGTCGGCTACCTTCAGAACTTCTGACTTGGTAGGATTGGATACATTGGTGAAAGTAGCCAACAACTTATATGCTGGTTTGCCTGATGATGAGGGTCGTGAAACCTTCAAGTTGCCAGAAGTAGTTGCCAAACTGGATGCAAATAAATGGCTAGGCGATAAAACAGGACAAGGATTTTATAAGAAGAGTAAAGATGCCAAAGGTCAGACTGAAATATTAACACTTGATCTCAAGACATTAGAATACAAACCTAAAGCAAAAGCAAAGTTTGCCACGCTTGAAACGACCAAAACGATTGACAATCTAAAAGATCGCTTTAAAGTCTTGCTCGCTGGTAAGGACAAGGCCGGTGATTTCTATCGTGATGCATTTTATGGTTTGTTCAAATATGCATCCAATCGTATTCCTGAAATCAGCGATGAGCTTTTCCGTATTGATGATGCAGTAACTGCCGGCTTTGGCTGGGAGCTTGGCCCTTTTGAAACATGGGAGGCTGTGGGTGTGGAGAAATCATTACCTGCTATGGAAGCTGCTGGGTATAAACCTGCGCAGTGGGTGTATGATATGATAGCTGCCGGAAATAAAACATTCTATAAAGTAGAGGCAGGCCAGCGCAAGTATTACGATATTCCTTCGAAATCGTACAAAACCATTCCTGGCAAAGAAGCCTTCATCATTCTTGAAAACCTGAGCGACAAGATTGTTTGGAAGAACGCCGAAAGCAAAGTCACTGATATTGGTGATGGGGTAATCAACTTCTCATGGCACAGCAAGAGTTATACATTGGGTAGTTCAGTGATTGAAGGTCTGAACAAAGCCATTGATTTAGCTGAAAAAAATCATCGCGGTTTGGTGATTGGTCATCAGGGCCCTGATTTTTCGCTTGGCGCAAATCTTGGATTGGTATTCATGTATGCCATCGAACAGGATTACGATGAACTGGATTTCATGGTAAGAGCTTTTCAAAACTCCACGATGCGAATTCGTTACTCATCGATACCTGTAGTGGTTGCTCCCCAGGGAAGAACATTAGGTGGTGGTTGTGAAATGACATTGCACTCAGATCTTGCGCAAGCAGCAGCAGAAACATATATCGGTTTGGTTGAAGTCGGTGTTGGACTAATCCCTGGCGGAGGTGGAACAAAAGAATTCACCAAGCGCGTAAGTGACCGCATGCAGGAAGGCGACATTGAATTGAATGCACTGCAAAACGCCTTTATGAATATAGCCACAGCAAAAGTAGGCTTGTCAGCCGAAGAAGCGCGCGAGATGGGAATACTTCGTGAACACGATCGCATTTCTATCAACAAAGACCGCCAGATACTGGATGCAAAAGCCGCGGTTATTGAATTGGCGGATGCCGGATATACTATGCCGACTCATGCCAAGAACATTAAAGTACAAGGACGTTCAGGTCTTGCATTATTTGCAGCTGGTGTTAATGGAATGAAAGTAGGTCGTTTCATCAGCGAGCACGATGAGAAAATTGCAATGAAGATTGCCAACGTGATGTGCGGAGGAGATTTGTCTTCACCAACAGAAGTCACCGAGCAATATCTTCTTGATCTGGAACGCGAAGCATTTGTTTCGCTTTGCGGTGAAAAGAAAACATTAGAAAGAATTCAATCAATATTAACAGGTGGCAAGCCACTGAGAAACTAAAATATTAAAGACATGGATGCATATATCGTTGCCGGTCTTCGCACTGGTGTTGGAAAAGCAAAGAAAGGTGGGTTTCGTTTTACAAGACCAGATGATTTAGCCGCAGAGGTTATCAAGAACTTGGTGAAGTCTGTACCGGGTTTAGAAAACAAAATGGTGGATGATCTCATCGTGGGTAATGCTGTGCCGGAAGCAGAACAAGGGATGCAGATGGGAAGAATCATTGCATTGATGGCGTTGGGTATTGATGTGCCGGGGATGATTGTGAATCGCTATTGCGGATCAGGAGTTGAAACCATCGCGATAGCAACACAACGCATACAAGCTGGTATGGCGGATGTGATTATTGCTGGCGGAACAGAATCAATGTCGTTGGTGCCAACTATGGGTTGGAAGACAGCATTGAATTATGAGATTGCTAAAAATCATCCCACTTATTATACAAGCATGGGCTTGACTGCGGAAGAAGTTTCCAAGCAATTCAAGATCACACGCGAAGAACAGGATCAGTTTTCATACGAAAGTCATATGAAAGCGGCCGCTGCATGGAAGGCTGGAAAGTTTAAGGATGAAGTTGTTCCCATCACAGTGAAAGAAACATATCTCGATGAGAACATGAAAAAGAAAACACGTGAGTTTGTTGTTGCTACCGATGAAGGCATTCGTACAGATACGACTGTTGAAGGTCTTGCCAAACTAAAACCAGTGTTTGCAGCTGGAGGATCGGTTACTGCGGGTAACTCATCACAAACTTCTGATGGAGCAGCCTTTGTTGTTGTGGTGTCAGAACGTATGGTGAAGCAGTTGAATCTGAAACCCATTGCGCGCATGGTGAGTTATGCCGTGGCCGGAGTTGATCCGCGCATCATGGGTATTGGCCCCGTTGCTGCTATTCCAAAAGCATTGAAGCTTGCCGATTTGAAATTGAATGACATTGATTTATTTGAATTGAACGAAGCATTTGCGGCACAGTCATTAGCGGTTGTAAAAGAATTGGGAATCGATAAATCGAAACTGAATGTAAACGGAGGAGCAATAGCCGTAGGTCATCCGCTCGGTTCTTCATGTACGCGTCTGTCCGTGCAGCTCTTTAACGAATTGAGAAGACAAAATAAAAAATACGGAATGGTGACAGCTTGTGTTGGTGGAGGGCAAGGTGTGGCTGGTATTTACGAACTATTAAACTAATGAGTTGACAGTTGACAAACTTTGTCAACTGTCAACTTTGGTAATTAAAAGTGAAATTTTAATAAGAAAGAAAATGGCAACAGTAGTATCAAAAAAAGAAATCAAAGGAGGAGGATTCCTCATTCAGGAAACAGCAGCACAGGAAATTTTTATTCCAGAGGAGTTTAATGAAGAGCAAAAGATGATCGAGCAGCAATGCAAAGATTTTCTTGCCAAAGAAGTTCATCCGCGCCTGGATGAAATTGATTCAATGAAAGATTTAAAGCTGATGCCTTCCATTATGGACAAGGCCGGTGAGCTTGGATTATTGGGAACATCTGTTCCGCAAGAGCTGGGTGGTTTTGGAATGGACTTCAATACTACCATGCTTGTTGCTGAAGTAATTGGTGGAGGTCACTCCGTTGCCGTTGCTATCTCTGCGCATACTGGTATCGGCACATTGCCCATTCTTTATTATGGTAATGAAGAGCAAAAGAAAAAATACATTCCAAAGCTGGCAACAGGAGAATGGAAAGCGGCTTACTGTCTGACAGAACCGGATTCTGGATCAGATGCCAACTCAGGAAAAACAAAAGCAGTATTAAGTGCTGATGGAAAACACTATGTAATCAACGGTCAGAAGATGTGGATCACCAATGGTGGCTTTGCAGAAATCTTCGTTGTGTTTGCCAAAATTGATAATGATAAAAACCTTACTGGTTTCATTGTTGAAAAATCATTTGGTGGCATCACTATGAATGAAGAAGAAAAGAAGATGGGCATCAAAGGATCTTCTACCCGCCAGATTTTTTTCAACGACTGCAAAGTGCCTGTTGAAAATATGCTGAGTGAACGTGAGAATGGTTTCAAGATCGCAGTGAACATTCTTAACATCGGTCGTATCAAGTTAGGCATTGCTGCGGTTGGTGGATCAAAGGCTACCATTAGTAAAGCCATAAAATATTCCAATGAGCGCAAGCAGTTTGGTGTTTCCATCTCTTCGTTTGGAGCGATCAAACACAAGATTGCGGAATCGGTAACTAAAATTTTTGCATCGGAGTCGGCACATTATCGCGCCAGCCAGAACATTGATGATGCGTACAATGCATTGATTGCAACAGGTCTTGATTCCGCGAAAGCGCGATTGAAGGCATTGGAAGAGTTTGCCATTGAGTGTGCAATATTAAAAGTACACGGCTCAGAAGTATTGGATTATGTAACGGACGAAGGTGTGCAGATCTACGGTGGCATGGGCTTCTCTGCCGAAGGCCCGATGGATCGTGCTTATCGCGATGCGCGTATCAACAGAATCTTTGAAGGAACCAATGAAATCAATCGCCTGCTTACCATCGACATGCTGATAAAGCGTGCCATGAAAGGAAGCATTGACCTGATGACTCCGGCTATGGCCGTACAAAAAGAACTGGTTTCTATTCCCGACTTCGGTGCGGAAGAAGACACGGCTGTTTTCGCGAAAGAGAAGAAGGCATTGCTTAATCTGAAAAAAGTAGGATTGATGGCGGCCGGTGCTGCTGTTCAGAAATTCATGATGAAACTTTCTGACGAGCAGGAGGTATTGATGAACCTGGCTGATATATTAATTGAAGCTTACGTTGCTGAATCGGTTTTACTTCGCGTGGAAAAACTGATTAGCCTGAAAGGTGAAAAGGCATGCGAGATACAAAAGGAGATAGCGCTGATTTATTTGCATGAAGCAATTGAAAAGGGAGCATCTGCTGCAAAGCAAGCTATTTACGCTTTCGCGGAAGGAGATGAACTTCGCCTGATGTTATTAGGCGTGAAACGCTTTACCAAAATTGATCCATACAACCTGAAAGAAGCAAGACGCAAAGTGGCGAACTATGCAATTGAAAAAGGAGAGTATCCGTTCTAAAATCTGATAGTTAAAAATAAAAAGAGCCGGGAGAGATCCTGGCTTTTTCGTTTTGCATCACTATGTGGTATCAAACGATTGAAATCTGTTGATCAGATTTGATTTAATTAATAAATGAAATGAGTGTTAAAATTAATTCTGATTCAGTCTGAATAATTGAATAACCGTCCCCTAACTTCGCGGCCTGTAAAAAACAGAATACCTACATGACAAAGGCGGCAAAGCCTCTCGTTCAGAAAACCGATGTGGTGCTGATGGGAGCTGGCATTATGAGCGCAACGCTCGGCATGATGCTTAAAGAACTCAACCCGGATATTACCATACAAATATTTGAACGCCTCGATAAAGCCGGAATGGAAAGCTCCGATGCCTGGAACAATGCGGGTACCGGTCACTCTGCGTTTTGCGAGTTGAACTATACACCGCAGAAAGCGGATGGTTCTGTCGATATTTCCAAAGCGCTGAAAATTGCTGAGTCATTTGAGATATCAAAGGAGTTCTGGTCCTACCTGGTTCAGAAAAATTATTTACCAAAGCCAGCAGAGTTCATTACTAAAATTCCTCACATGAGTTTTGTGTGGGGCGATGATAATATCGATTACCTGAAGAAGCGCTATGATGCTATGCGTCAGTCGCCACTTTTCAGTGACATGCAATATTCTCAATCAACCGATGAAATCACGGAGTGGACTCCATTGGTTATGCAAGGTCGCAAAGCAAAACAATCTGTTGCCGCTACGCGAATGGACATTGGTACCGACGTGAATTTCGGAACCCTCACACGCACCATGATTGATTGCCTGGAGAAGATGCCCGGAGTAACGGTACATTATAACGTAGAAGCACGCGATCTTGATCCGGATGGGAAAAAAGGGTGGGATGTGTTTATCAAAAACCTGGAGACTAAAGAGAAGAGTAAAGTAAACGCACGCTTTGTTTTCATTGGAGCGGGTGGAGCTACGTTGCACCTTTTAAAGAAAGCGGAAATAAAAGAACGCAAGGGTTATGGCGGGTTCCCGGTAAGCGGTTTGTGGCTGAAAAGCAAAAACGAAGAGTTGATACAAATGCACAATGCCAAAGTATATGGTAAGGCTTCCGTTGGCTCTCCTCCAATGTCGGTACCACATATTGATACGCGCATCATTGATGGAAAGAAAGAATTACTCTTCGGCCCTTTTGCAGGATTCTCAACTAAGTTTTTGAAGAACGGTTCGTTGATGGATTTACCAAAGTCAATCAAGTATGACAACCTGATGCCGATGATCTTTGCCGGTATTAAGAATGTTCCGCTTACCAAGTACTTAATCTCTCAACTTCGCCTGAAACCAGAAGATCGCATAGAAGCATTGAAAGAATATGTTCCCGTAGCTAAGCTGAAAGATTGGGAATTGAAAGAAGCCGGTCAGCGAGTGCAGGTGATTAAGAAAGATAAAAAAGAAGGTGGCGTGCTGGAGTTCGGTACTGAAGTAGTGGTTTCGGAAGATGGAACAGTTGCTGCATTGCTTGGAGCATCGCCCGGCGCATCGACAGCTGTGGCAGTTATGTTGGGTATACTTCCAAAGTGTTTCAAAAAAGAAAGTAAGACCGAAGCATGGCAAGCCAAGTTAAAAGAGATGGCTCCTTCTTTCGGTATTTCTTTGGAGAAAGAAGAAGCCCTGTTAAAAGAATCGCGCCAGCGTACGGGTAAAGTGCTCAATCTTAAATAAGCACTTTTACTTACCCCGATCATTCCTGCTTCAATGTATCAGCGGGATTGGCGGAAGCGATTTTAAATGTTTGCGAAGACAAGGTCAACAGGCCCATCAGGAGTAAGATGACCAGGCTGAGCAAAACATCCCAGATATTAACAGATGTATAGTAGTGCTGTATGTTTGGCAATACCAGTTCCAGTCCTGCTATAGTTATGGGTATAGCGATGACGGATGCCCATAACATCATTTTTATATATTCTTTTGATAACAGCACTGTGATGCTGAAGTTACTCGCTCCCATTACTTTGCGAACGCCCACTTCTTTGGTTCTGTTTTCAGAGGTATAAACCACCATTCCCAATAGGCCTAATAAGGAAATAGAAAGAGCTAATAGCCCAAGAAAGCCTACGATCTTTAACAGTGTCTCATAAAAATCATACGCTTCGTTGATTTCGTCATCAAAGAAACGCGCTTCAAACTTTTCATCCTGCCCAACCACTTTCCATACATTCTCCACGGCAGAAACAGATCCATATGTATCGTCAGAAACAATTTTAAGATTAGCCATCTGGTATTCACCTGGATTAGTGCGGAAGAAAAAGGGTTTGATAGGCACCATCAAAGAAGAGAAATGAAAATCTTTCAGCACACCGATTATTTTCAGTTCTTTTCCTTCCACTTTATATGTTCGTCCAATCGCATTTTCTGCGGCATCGATTTTAAAAGCTTTGAGAAACTGCTCGTTGACAATAATATTTTTTTCAGCCGAGAAGTTTTCGTTTTGAAAATCCGTACCTGCTATGAGTTTAAGACCGAAGTTGCGAACGAATTGATCATCAATAAAAAGCTGGGCTACTTCAATACTGTCATTGCTATCGGCATAACGAACCATGGTGGAGGGCGCACCTAATCCTAACCGGCCTGATGAAAGCGACACGGTTTGGACGGAGGCGATTTTAGAGAACTCTGTTTTTACAACGTGTGGATTACTGTGCTGAAGTTCCACATTCAGCATATTCTCTCTATGGAATCCGAAATCATAATTAAGACTATACCGATACTGCCGGCCAAACACCACAAGGCAAAGGATAAAGCCAAACGTGAGGGCAAACTGAAATGCGGTGAGTATTTTTCTCAAGCGCATACCGGAAAAAAGATTGCCTTGCAACTGGCTCTTCAATGCCTGAATGGGATTTAATCTTGCGAAATAAACGGCTGGTAATATACCCGCTATGCCTCCTGTGAGTAAAGCAAATAATACAAACAACAGAACATTTTTTACATTCAGACTAAGATCCGTGGAGGAAGCATCAACCAGCATGGACTGAAATTCTGCCCGTCCCACCAGAAACAAAAGCAATGCTCCCGTTAATGAAATCATGGTGATAATGATTGTTTCCATCAAAAACTGAAAGAAGATCTGGTCTTTTTGTCCACCCATGGTTTTTCGTAAACCGATTTCTTTCGAACGCTTGAGTGCCCGTGCTATGGAAATATTGGTGTAATTGAAACAGGCAGGTAAAAGAATTAACAGAGCGATTAGCCCAAATACCCAAAACCCCGAAGCTTCCCATTTGGGCCCAATGGCATTACGCAGATCTTTGGTGACCAGTCCGTCAAGCGGTTGAACTACAAATGTTGCTTTTATTGGAAACGAAGCGTAAGTCTTCGCTGCAACACTGTTAAGATAATTCTGCATTTTATTTTCAACCTGTTCATCGGGTAAATAAACATATACATATTGATTGCGATAGTTTGTCCATTGGTCTTCAGCAGAAGAGGAGGGAACAGGTAAACTGCTATACGAAACCAGCGCTTCAAATTTAAGGTGCGAATTTTTTGGATAATCCTTCAACAGACCTGTTACCTGGAAGCTACCAATACCTTCCATTTCAACAATCTTTCCCACCACATCTGTCCGTCCAAATACTTTGGTTGCTGCGGTTTCTGTCAACACAATGGAGTTGGCCTGACTAAGTACCAGCGAAGGATTTCCTTCAAGTAAATCGAACGTAAACAGAGATAAGAAACCCGGATCTGCATAGTAGCCGCGCAGCGGGACATTTTCGTTCTTCAAAACCACTTCACCATTGAAAGAAGAATTGATTCGCACCAGATCTTCGGCTCCAGCAAACTCATTTTTAATTTTATCGGCCAGCAGCACAGGTGACGATGAAAGATCATATTCTTCAACTCCTTCTTTGTAGTGAGAGCTAATGGTGTAGATGTGTTCTTTCTTCAGATGAAAATTATCGTAGGAGTTGACATAAGCGAGGAGCGAAATCAATAATAATGATACCGACATGCCAATGGATAAGCCAATAACATTTATCAATGAGAAATACTTGTGCCGGTAAATATTCCGGACTGCAATTTTGATGTAATTTCTTAACATAGGGAAATGAAATGACGGTGATGAATAAATTCCATATTGAGCATCTTTTTTTCTTTTACTAATAGCATAAGAGAAAATGAGTGACGCTACCTGTTTGCAATAAATTAGCTTAGCGCGAAAAGGAGATTTTGTTTTCAGGTTGTTATAGAAGATCTCTTCCGTATCGCCCTGCAGATCTTCGATCTTTGCCAGACCGCAATACCAGCTGAATATCTTTTCTGCGATGCGTGGAGGACGAGGCTGCTTCATTTGGATGGAGATAACTTTATTTTTGAAAGACTCCATAGCTCATCGCGCAAGCTCTTTGTTGTAGTTAATGCGCTTTTGCCTGCGGGAGTAATATCATAGAAGCGTTTGCGTCTTCCTCCCCTCTCCTGGGTTGCTCCACCCATCCATGATTTTAATAATCCTTTTTCTTCAAGTCGTGTAATGGTGGAATGCAGCGCACCGATGCTGATCTCGCGACCGCTGCGTTGCTCGATTGCTTCTTTTATAGCAACACCATATGCTTCATCGCCCAGCGTGGCAATGGTGAGCAGAACAAGCTCTTCAAATTCTCCCAGGTAAACTTTCATCTGTTTCTCTTTATTAATTTTTTGTCTCCATCGGTAATGAAAGCAAATAATAGTTCGTGGTCTGTGAAGACACAGACCACGGTACTACAGGTTCACTGATGCATGTATACTGATAAAGCGTTTTATTTGTTTCTGTTTTTAAGAACAAATGAAAGATTTTTTTTCTGTGTGTTCATTTTTGTTCAGTAATAGTGTTCGTATTGCTACAGTTTCAGACAGCAAAATGATCCAGATCATTGTTTTTAAATTGAAAACCAACTTTCTGAAATTGTGAATGGTTTTTGCAACTAGGCAGATCAAAACCTTAGCTATATGGCAACACGCAGCAGCTCCTCTTCGTCCAACACTGTTTTGTTAGTGATTATTTTGTTGATCACATTTCCTTTTTGGATTGCTCTTGGCGGAATTTGTATCGGCATCATCGCTGGTGTATTCGGAGCAATGATTGGTGTGGTGGGTGCCATTTTTGGTGTGCTTGTTTCCATTATTACGCTGCCCTTCCGGTTTATCTTTGGCTGGGGAGATTGGGGATGGCACGGTCATCACTGGCCACACTTCCATGGCAATGTATTTATAACGCTTTCTATAATTATTATCATCGCTCTCGCACTGAAGTCGAGAGGAAGAAGATAAATGACTTAGCTATTCGGTGACTACTACTGCCAGCTTCTTTCCATCCTTACTTACTGCCAGTCGTGAAACTTTTGAAGTGAAAGGAGTTTGAAGAGATAAGACCTTCCACTCTTTATCATTATTAGGATCTAAAAAATAGATTTTCGTATCGGAGCTCATAATAATTTTTCCATCCGATGTCCAGCACAGATCTTCACTGCCGGGGAGTGTCGCCACCACATCCGAAGTTGCTTTTGCTGCCGGTTCAAATTTTCTAATGACCCATTCACTGTCTGATTTCTTGAGCACATAGCTGATGGCTTGTTCACCAGGAATTTTGTGAATCGACCTTCCTATTTTTTCTTCGATCACTTCATGTGTTTTTGTTTTCAGATCGTAGAGCTGCAATGTATTGGACTCACCAAGTACAAACAGCATCAGTTGCTCCGGATTAATCCATGCATGGTAGCCCACAATCAGATCGGTGATTAACGTAACGGGCTCGCCTCCTTTTATCGGATACTTGCCGAGATCCTGCGCATTGTTATCGCGCTGAATAATGCAGGATAAAAATTGTTTATCGGGCGTGATGGTGGGTGAATATTCCCGTTCTGATGTGGTCGTGATATTGGATGTGACTCCGGTTTTATAGTTAAAGCTTTTAATATCAGAACGACCTTCATCATTAAACGAAGAGTAATAAATCATCGGTTCATCAGGATGAAAAGCAGGTTGATTATCATATCCCTTGTGATTGGTGATGTTCTTTCCGTTAGAAATAGAAAGCTCACCTTTTTTGTCCTTCAGATCGAAAAGATAAATTTCAGAACCAGCCTGCGCGAAAGTGAGCGCGGGTGACACAAGCAGAAGTGCAACAATGATTTTATTCATGCCTCAATTTATAAAATCTTAGGCGGAAGAAAAGGGAAACTCTTTCAAAACATCCCAGTTGATTCCATTGTATTTGAGCAATACAAAACGATCAGCTACAAACAGATCATTCATTTTTTTGTCTTTCACCTCGTCCCAGGCTTTGGCAAATACTTGTTTCTTTAAATCGCGAAAGGCAAGTGTGATGTGCGGATGATAAGCCAAGGCCCGATAGTCGGCATGGAAAAGCTGAAAGTTCACTTTACAGAATCGCTGCAGTTCTTTTTGAAATAGCGCTAGTACTTCCGATTTCTCCACATCAATGAAAATAACTCTTGGTTCGAAGCACCCAAAGTTGGTGAGTTGAATAGATAGTTCTTTCTGATGCTGCGCGAAGTCAGTTAATTTTTCAATAAGAAGATTTTCTTTCTCCTCCTTCCACAAAAAAGGCATGTGCAGCGTAATGTGTGGAGGTGAATTGAGCGAAGCTTTACTTTGATAATGGTCATTGAAAAAATGCTTCCACGCAAGTGCCTCCTCATAGATCGGTGATGGAGGGATGAATGCGATGAAGTATTTACTTTCTTTTTTCAAATGTTATTTCACGCAAAGGCGCAAGGCACGCTAAGAATACATGATTTATTATAGCAAGATTCCGTGAAAAGCTGTGCCATCCGTGGCGAATCTTTTTAATAATCAGAAAATAATTTGAATGCTCTGGCAAGATCTACATTGCCACCAGAAAGTATGATGCCCACTTTTTTACCAGCGAACTTTGCCTTCTCTTTCAACACCACAGCGAAAGGCACTGCGCATGATGGTTCAACAATTATTTTTAATCGCTCCCATATCAGCCGCATAGCATCTACTATTTCCTTGTCGGTAACGGTGATGATTTCTTTCACGTGTTCTTTAATCAACGGAAATGTTTTATCTCCCAGCGAAGTAAGCAAACCATCAGCCACGGAGTTGGATTGGGAGAGTTCAATCTTTCCGCTTTGCATGGAGCGATACGCATCATCGGCACCAGCAGGTTCTCCGGCAATCACAGCTGTCTTTGGAGAAAAATATTTGGCAGCCAAGGCAGTTCCGCTTAATAAACCGCCGCCACCTACAGGCACGATGATGAAATCAAGATCTTTTATTTCTTCAAAAAATTCTTTTGCTGCCGTTGCCTGGCCTGCGATTACATCATAGTTATTGAAAGGGTGTATTTCGGTAGCGTGCGTTTTCGAAATCACATCGGCCAGTGTACTCTCGCGTGCCTGCAGTGTAGGTTCGCATTCAAAAATTTCACCACCAAAAGCACGCACTCCTTTTTTCTTTACATCAGGAGCCGTGCGCGGCATAACGATGTACGATTTCACACCAAGAATTTTTGCTGCCCGTGCCAGCGCCTGTGCATGATTTCCTGATGAATGCGTAGCGATACCTTTTGCCCGGTCGGCATCAGAAAGTGAAAGTGATGCATTCATTGCCCCACGTGCTTTGAATGCTCCTATCTTCTGAAAATTTTCGCACTTAAAGAAAATAGAACACCCGGCCTCTTCATCAATACTTGAGCTGGTGAGCACTGAGGTTTGATGAATATAATTTTTGATTCTTTCGTGGGCTGCTTCAATAGCAGCTTTATCGGGAACAGTATTCATGGGATGATTAAAAAAATTTCTACCAGTAATCTATCGATAAATTATCTCACCCATTGCACTTTTTCTTCAATTGGTTTTCTTCTTCCGGCAGGAACTGCTCCCTTCGGTACACCAATGTGTAAAAAGCCGAGAAGTTTATCGTCACTACCTAAGTTAAAGAATGGTTTGGCTTCTTCAAAGAAAGTGATGCCACCTGTGCTCAAATAACATCCAACGCCATAGGCTGTGGCCGTTAGTTGCATATTTTGAAAAGCACAGAACACAGCACCCACTTCCTCTACCTCGGGCAATCCTTTGCTTTCATCGCGCTTCATGCCGATAGCAATAATGTGCGATGATGTAGGGATTGCTCCAAGGCTGATAAACCGGTCTTCGCGGAAAGTACCTTTCGCTGTTGTCACATCTTTATAACATTGCGCCTGAAATGCTGCCAGTTTTTTTATGCCTTCACCCGTAAAAACAACAAAGCGCCATGGCTCAGTGAATTTGTGTGTGGGTGCCCAGTTCGCATTGGCCAGCATTTGTGTTACAATTTCATCGCTTACCTTCTCGCCTGTATAATCTTTTTGAAATATAGATCTGCGTGACTGGATAAGCTCGTTGATTTCCTGCGTGTTAAATTTCATATGTATATTTACTTTAACTTGATTAAAAACTTTTCGCGAAGATAAGTTATACCCGCCCAGTTATGCGTTATGTTTTGCTTTTACTTTTGGCAGCTTCCTGCTCTCCACTCTATGTTCCAAACACCCGTAATGTTTCTTTATTTATACCAAGCTGTTAATTTCAGGCAGCTGTTTTTGCAACT
>NNBV01001285.1_pt1 | contig 21131 bp, 20 predicted proteins | sample 1173771 | NCBI WGS metagenome assembly NNBV01 (sample SAMN07173938, study PRJNA388173) | plant metagenome | isolation source: symbiotic tissue sample KVS11 | place: Norway: Troms, Kvaloya island | reverse complement strand
GGCTCGGAGATGTGTATAAGCGCCAGGCCCATTGCCGGCGACGACCCGCGCAGCCCCGACGCGCGCAAGGTGTTCAGCGCGGCGCCGCTGCGCATGGGCGGTCGCGAGGCGGGCTATGTGTACGTGGTGCTGCAGGGCGAGGACCACGACGTGCTGGTCGCCAACGTGTCGGCCGACAACGTGCTGCGCACCACGCTGTGGTCGATGGGGCTGGTGGCGCTGCTCGGCCTGCTGGCGGGCCTGGCGGCCTTCAGGCTCATCACGCGGCCGCTGCGCGAGCTCACCTTGGCGGTGAAGCGCTTCGAAACCGAAGGCATCGCCTCGCTCGAAGGCGAGGCGCCCACGCTGGAGCGCCTCTCGCAGGGCCGCGACGAAATCGCGCAGCTCGGCCAGGCCTTCACGCAGATGACGCGGCGCATCGCCGAACAGTGGCGCGAGCTCACCTTGCAAGACCAGCAGCGCCGCGAGCTCTTCGCCAACATCTCGCACGACCTGCGCACGCCGTTGACCTCTCTGCACGGCTACCTGGAAACGCTGCTGCTCAAGGCCGGCACGCTGGACGAGGCGGAGCGCCGGCGCTACCTGGAAATTGCGCTCGGCCAGAGCCGCAAGGTCGGGCGGCTCGCGCAAGAGGTGTTCGAGCTGGCGCGGCTCGAATACGGCGTGGTCAAGCCCGAGAAAGAAAACTTTGCGCTGGCCGACCTGGTGCAGGACGTGTTCCAGAAGTTCGAGCTGGCGGCCGAGGCGCGCCACCAGCGCCTGCAGCCCGACATCGCGCCCGGCCTGCCGGTGGTGTCGGCCGACCTCGGCATGATCGAGCGCGTGCTGACCAACCTGCTGGACAACGCCATCCGCCACACGCCCGCGGGCGGGGAGATCGTGGTGCAACTGCGCGCCGGCCCCGACAACGCGGGTGTCACGGTGCAGGTGAGCGACACCGGCCCCGGCATTCCCGGCGAGCTGCAGAAGGCGCTGTTCATGCGCCCCGTGTTCATGAGCGGCTCGCGCACCGACAGCGCCAGCAGCGGCGGGCTGGGCCTGGTGATCGTGAAGCGCATCCTGCAACTGCACGGCAGCGACATCCGCCTGGTGCAGCAGCCCGACAAAGGCGCGGTGTTCCGCTTTCAGCTGGGCGGCGCGACGGGCTGAGCGTGGGGCGCAGGGCGCGCGGCGTCAGACCGGCGGGCCCACGTGCCGGTTCAGCCGCTCCAGCAGGCCCTGCAGGTCGAAGCCCTGCGCGGCCAGTGACTTGGGCACCACGTGAAAAAGCCGCGGCATCGGGTAGATCAACACAAAGCGATCGTCGTGGCGCCACTTGAGCACGCTCTGCCAGACGATCGTGTGGTCGCTGTGCGGCAGCGTGAGGCGCAGGCCGTGCGCCAGCAGCTCGGCATCGAACTCTTCCTGGATCGCCTTGTACTTGCGGTAGTGGCGCCGCGCCATGAGCGGCAGCAAGACGAAGCGCGAGGCCAGCAGCACGCTGCCGCCGCCGAACAGCCCGCCGATGGCGGCGGCCTCCACGAACGGCGGTCCGAACACCACGCCCGCCGCCAGCAGCACGCCCACGCCGACCACCACGGCCAGCCGGGCGGGGGTGAGCCTGGCGTAGAGCTTCATGGCGGCCAGGTAGTCGTCTTCGGAGATGCGGAAGGTTGCGGTCATGGGGTTTTGTCAGGGCTTTGGTGGCCTGCCTGCAGGCATCGCTGGATGCTACAAGCGCGACGCCGCGGGGCGTGTCAGCGCACGCCACTTTCCACACGGCGCGGGCGGCGGTGCCGCCCGCGGGCCGAGTCAGCCTGGTGCTCGGCGCTGCCTCAGGTCGGCGGGGTGCACGAATAGCCGGCGTTCAGCTGGGCGCGAACCAGTGCAATGGTGCTGCCGTCGTCCGGCCCGGTCGCGTTGCGCGTGAAGGCGCAGCCGTACAGCGGGGCGGCCACCGTGGCCGGCGTGACCACGTCGTCGCCCTGCGGCGCGCTGCCGCCTTGCTCCCAGCCGACCATGGCATCGAAGGCTTCCTCCTGCTCCTTGACCGTGAAGTCGCAGTGCGTGACACCGCGGATCGCGCGCTGCACCAGCCACTGGCTGTTGCCCTTGGCCGCCACGCGCTTGTTGTAGATCTGCTCCATGCTGAACGGCACATACAGGTCGCCCAGCGTGTGCAGCGTGACCACCGGAATCTTGAATTCGCCGTTCACCTTCGGAATCCAGCGCAGGCCGTCGGTGCGCAGGCGGTTGGCGTCGGGCACGGCCGTGAGCTTTTGCGCGGCGGCGTTCAGCGCGTCGGAGTCGGTGGGGCTGGTGTCGATCTTGTAGGTGAAGCGGTTGGTGTCCAGCGTGCTCTTGTTCAGAATGCCGTTCACCGTGCCGTCGCTGCCGAACACGCCCCACACCGCGGTGAACGATGCACCCGCGCCCAGGCCCAGGTCGAACAGGGGGCGCGGGCCGCCAGTCAGGTTCTGCAGCACCTGCGCGTACTGCACGCCCAGCGGCGATGTGGGCGTGATGGCGCTGGTGTCGAACTGGCTGAACAGCGCGCCCGTGACCTGCACCGCAATGTCGGCCCACTTGGGCGTGGGGTAGCTCGCCTGCCCGGCCAGCGTCTGCGCCGCCACCTGCGCGGCGGCGAAGTAGTCGAACAGCTCGGTGTCGCCCACCACGCCGCACATCGGCACCGCGCCGTTGTACTTCACCTTGTGGTTGGCGGTGGCGTAGGTTTCGTCCTCGATGGCGGCCGCCGTGATGTGCCCGCCCATCGAGTGGCCGGTGATGTAGACCCGGTCCGGCGCGGCCAGCTCGCGCCCGGCGGCCTTGGCGATGGTGTTGAACTGCAGCGCCAGCGCATTGGTGTCTTCCACGCCCACGCGCACGTCGTAGAAGTTCTTGCTGTAGCTCGACGCGGCCCAGGCATAGCCCTGCTGCAGCAGGTGGCGCCGGATGGGCGGTGCATTGACCTGCAGCAGGTTGCCTTCGCCGGCGTAGCCGTGCGCGTACATCACGAGCTTGCCGTTCCAGTTCTTCGGCACTTCCACGTTGTATTGCGCGCCGCCCAGCATGCCGGCCCAGCGGCTGGTGCCGGCGTAGTCGAAGGTGTCGCCGCCGCCAGCCGCCGCCATGGCGGTGAAGGTGGTGGCCGCCGGGTCGGCCGGCGCGAACGACGTGCGGCTGTCCTGCAGCCGGGTTTCTTCGGGGGCCGGGCCGGGCGGCGGTGCCACGGCGGGCGGTGGGGGCGCCGGGGCGGGCGGTGCCGGCGGCACCTGGGCGACGGGCGTGAAGACGAAGCCGTTGTTGCCGTCGCCGCCTCCGCCGCACGATGCGACGACAAGGCTGGCTGCGAGGGCAATGAAAGTCAGGCGCGCTGAATGCATGGAATGTCTCTCTCCGTTTTTGTGGGTTCTTGGGACCTGGAAGAAAAACCGGCGCAGCATTGCGTCCCGCGGCCGTTCAGAACGACCGTGCTATTTCACCGAGCCGGCGCCGCAGCGTAGGGGTGATGCGATTTGAGTTGTTGCGGGATTTCCCGCAAGGGCTATCGCGTGCGCGACAGCGTTGCCGCACGGGGGCGCGGCAGGTCGAGGGCAGATGGGCAGATGGGCGGCAGGTTGGTGCCGCCGCGCGCGTCAGTTCTTGCGGCGCGTGACCACCACCGTGGCGTCCAGGCCTTCGTAGGCCTCGGCGTCGCCGTACCAGCTGCCCGAGATGGGCGCGGCCTGTGCCGGGTCGCGCGAGACGCCCACGCGAATGAGCTGGCCGCTGCCCATCAGGTTGTTGGTCGGGTCGAAGGCCAGCCAGCCCACGCCCGGCAGGTAGGCCTGCAGCCAGGCGTGCGTGGTGCCCGCGCCGGTCATCGAGTCGCCCGGGGTCTGCGCCGCGGTGTCCAGCGCCGCGTCGTAGATGTAGCCCGACACGAAGCGCGTGGCAATGCCCAGGCGGCGCGTGGCTTCCATCATCAGCAGGGCGTAGTCGCGGCAGCTGCCGCTGCCCAGCGCCAGCGTCTGCAGGGGCGTTTGCGTGCCTTCCTCGTCGCGCGCCTTGTATTCGAGGCTCTGGCCGATGTGCGCGTTCATGCGCGTGAGCACCTCGCGCGTGCTGTTGGGCTTGTCGGTGTGCAGGAACTGGTGGGCCCAGCGAATCAGCGTGCCCTGGCCGTCGTCGTCGTGGTGCGGGCGCAGGTAGTGCTCCAGGTCCAGGCGCTCCTGCACGGTGTAGGCGAAGGGCAGAAACTCCGCGGCGGGGTCGAGCGCCAGCTGGTCTTGCTGCGCGGGCACATGCTCGATGGTGAAGGAGCACACGATGCGCAGCTCGGTCGCCTCGCCCATGGGCTGCACCAGCGCCACGGAGTTGGAGTGCGGGTCTTGAATGAGCCGCGTGAACGCGTTGGGGCTCACCTGCAGGTCGGTGGCCAGCACGCGCAGGTCGTGGCTGTCGCGCGGGCGGAACATCACGCGGTGCTGGCCGAAGGTGACCGGCTTGTTGTAGCGATAGACGGTGGTATGCAGGATGTCGTACTGGGTGGCCATGCGGTGCATTCTCCCGTGTTCACGTGGCAAGCGGGGCATTGCGGTGGACACGCATGTACGGCGCAAGAATCGGGCCCGCTCGGCCCTGATGCTTTTGGCTTGGTTCGAGGCGCTGCACCCGTCGAATGTCACGCGCCAGGCGCTGCGCCTCGCGACGGGTCATCCCCGGTTGAGCCAGTCCACCAGCTCACGGTCCAGCAGGAACGTGTTGATGTCTTCGTCCGACTTCCTGATGAACTTGCGTACATCCGCGATCTTCTTGTAGCCGGTGTTGCCGAATTCATCGCCGATGGACTCCAGAAAGGGAAAGCCTCCGCCGCCGTTGGCCACGCCCAGGAACATGAAATACACCTCGTCCTTGCGGGCCTCCGACTGGCGCAGCACCTCGCGCGCACGCTCCTTGTTGTCGTTGTCCCCGTCGGTAATGAACAACACCAAGGAGCGCTTCTTCTCTTTCGCGGCCGTTTCCTTCTGGCCGAACATGCGGCCCATCAGGCCCGGCTTCTTGGCCCCGCCGTCGATCCAGCCGAACTCCTTCAGCGCGAGTTCGAGCACGTAGCTGTAGTCCGTGCCACCGTTCCAGCCCGGAACCTTCCGGATGATGTGGTTCGCCACATAGTTCTGATAGTTGGCTTCGTTGAGCGGGCCCACCAGGTGGGCCGACTGCGCTCCGCTGCTGAAGGTGAAGATGTCGATCTTCCTGTCCGGATCGAAGGTGAGCCCCCAGGGCGCAAGGCGCGTCAGCAGATCGGTGGTGGTGCCATCGGCGTGTTCGTCCTGAAACGAGCCGCTGACGTCGAGCACCACGCCGATGTCGAGCACGGGCGTTTTCTGAACACCCGCCTTTTCCAGCGAAAGCTTCAGGGTCGCCTTGGACTTTTCCAGGTTGAGTTGCAGTGCCATCTTGTTTCTTCTCCCTTTGATGTTTCAGTTTCAGTTTTTCAAACGATCGATGATCAATTGCAGCTCGTCCCGGGCGACGAAGCGCTGCGTTTCATTCGGCTCACCTGGCTGAACGGCGAGCGTGGCCTGCCCGGCCAGCCAGGTCGGCAAGCCGATGAGCACGCCGTCTTGAATCCGGTCTCTCAGGGCGTCGAGGTGGATCGCCGTCGCCTTGGACCGAAGCTCCTCCTGGCGCGCCAGACCCGCCGTTTTCGTCAGCGAAAGCGCGCGGTCGACCAACACGCAGGCAACCTCCGGGGCGAACTCCTTTCTCTGCGACAGCCACTCGCACGCGAGGCCCGTTGCCATCAGCTCGTTGGCCAGTGCCGCCAGTTCGTCGCGAATGGCCATGACATCGTTCATCGGCGCTTCAAGTGCGGTCATTGCTGCGAAAAGCGTCGCCTTCAGCTGGTCGAGTTCGTTGCGATGGACTTCCAGCGCCTTCGGCTTGCCCTTGCGCCACCAAAGACCGCCAATGCCCGTCGCAGGGCCCAGTTCTTCCGAGCACATCTCCAGAATGGCCAGAAGCCGGGACAGGTGCTGCGGCGCGCTGCGCAGCACGTCAGCGGATGCGATGTCGAGCAGACGCTGAACCAAAGCGCCATAGCGCTTTTGCGTGGCGAGCCCGACGTTCTGAGCCTGTGACCAACCCAGCGACGGCGCTACCACCATGCCGATGACCGCGGCCGCTGCGTCCAGCGTGTCGCGCCCCTGCAGCGGGAAGGCCTGCTGGAGTTCTTTGATGCCCGCCTTCATGCCAAGGCGCACTTCACCCCGCATCGGCTTGGGGGCGGACCGTGCCTGGCGGGAGGGCAGGGGAGCGGGCTTCGTTCGGGCGATCTGCGCTGTCTGACTGATCGGCCTGGGCTTTGGGATCGGGGCTGTCTGTGCGATCGGGCGTGTCTGTGCGCCGGCGGGCATGCGTCTGGGGACCTGCCCAACAACTTGCGGCGCAGAGACCGTGGGGGTCGCTGAGGTCGTTGGGGTCGTTTGGGTCGTTGTGATCGCAGGCTTGCCGTCGCCAAACGTCCGCGGCTTTCGCCCCGAGCCCGGCTCGGCCAGGCCGGATTTTTCCGCAGCGTCGTTCGATCGATTCACGGTTCGACGGCGGGGATGCCAGCAAGGCGATCAGGAAAAGTTTTCGAGAACGGCATTGAAGTCGCCGTTGAACCCGACGGCGGTCTGCACGAAATCGGCCTTGCCGTTCTGATCGATCATGACCGACCCCATCTGCACACCGACGAAGCTGCCGAATTGCGACGACAGATTGGCGCGCAGCAGTTCCTTGCCGGTGGAGTTCAGGATCACCACTTCGGCGTTCTGAACGTTCGCAAACGTGCGCCCGACGCTTTGCGGATGGATCATGGCAACGAGCGGAATTTCGACGTTGCCGCCAGCCTGCCGGTGGAGCCTGGCGGGGTCGACCCGGATCCACTCGTCCACGCCGTCGAGGGCGCCGTTGGTGGCGTCCGGGCTGTGCACCAGCGCCTTGTTCAGTATCTCGAACGTGCCGTCGGCACCTCTGACGAGCACACCGACGGACTGGCCGTCGATGTTGCGCTTCACGTTGTAGGTCGACAGCACCTGGTCTATGGCGGTGACCTTCGGCTGCTCGGTGCCGGTACCGAAGCAAGCCAGCGCGTGCAGATCGAGGTCGACGCTTCCATCCCACTGGAGTTGCACGGTGAAGACTTCGTCCTTTGCCAGGTTGAGCGATAGCTTGGCTCCCTGCTCACCGGGTTTCGTGAGGTTCATGGTCAAAGATGGCATTTTTCTCTTTCGGTTTGGAAGTGAGGAGTGGCTGCGGGAGGGTCAACTCTTCAAGGGCTGATCCGGACGGATGACGGCGCCGAGCGTGGTGAGGTCCGAGCGGGCTTGCGCCAGCATTTCGCGCGCCTGCGCGAACTTGACGGTGTTCTGGGCGCGGGCCTTTTCGACGATCTCGACAAGCTCGCCGATGTTCTGGGTCGCGGCCTTGATCTGCTGGGCTTGCGCCAGACGGTTGTCGCCCGGCGCCTGGGCCGCACTGCCCACCACCTGCTTGGTCAGGCGGTCCCGAACTCTGGACAGGTTCAGATCGAGGTCGGCGCCCTGCTGCGCCGTGCGCTGAAGGTTCTGGACCTGCATGGCGGCGTGCAGTGTCAGCAGCGCCATCTTGATGCTCGCGAAGCGTCCCGCGGTGGTCGTCGTGACCTCCTGCACCGTTTGAATGGCAGCCGCCTGAATCTGCCGGATCACCAGTTGTTCGGCGGGCAGCTTCGTGAACACGCCTTCAACGGCCAGTGCCCGGCTCTCGAGTGCCTGCACCTTGTCTTGCGCCTCTTGCCGGGTGATGGGGCCGCTTGCCGTGCCATGAGACGGTTCGGCTGCAATTTCGGCCAATTCCTGGCGAGCCTTGGCAAGCAGCGTCGAAAGAAAAATGGTTGCTGCTGCAAATTCGAAAAACCGGAGGCGGTAGTTGTCTTTGAGCCGCTCCAGGCTTTGCGCTTCTTCAATGGCCTTTGTCTTTTCGGCCTCGACCTGTTTTTCCATGCTTTCGATCACGCTGCCGAGCTTGCGCGCCTTTCCGGCAACGAGAAGACGCAGGTTCTCGAAAGCAGCCGAGCGCGCCGCTGCCAGCTTGCGGGAACTCAATGAGCCCAGCAACCGATCCAGCAGGCCGATATCGCCTTTGATGATCTTGTCTGCCAGGCCATCGAGGTTCTCGGCCCGAATTGCCGTGTCGAGCGACGCAACCAAACGGAATATTTCGGGCGACTGGCTTTTGTCTATTCGGTCGAGAAAAGATCCGAGCGATTTGTGAAGCGCTGTCTCGCATTCGGCACCGAGCGATGAAATATCGCTGAGGGTGAGCGTCTTGATGCTCAGGCTTTTCACTTGCGCAACGATGGCTTTCGATTGCTCTGGTGCAAGGAGCGTGGAATTCAGGTCGGGCGGAATTACCAGCTCCCCGTTCCACGCGTCGAAAGCAAGCCCTATGGATGCTGCTGCAATAGATGGCACGGCAAGCGCGCTCGATTCGGGGGTATTTGTATTCGCCGGCGGCGACGAACCCATGGTGCGCGGATTCATTGCAGGATCAGCCCATTGTTCGATTGATTCCGGACCTGCGGATGCCCTTGACCGCGAATACGGTGAGCAGAACGAACGCAAAAGCCGCAGCCTTGACGGCGGTGTGTACCCAGTTGCCATGCGCTTCGGCGGCGTGCACAAAGGAGGCGAGGAGGGGCTCGGAGAGAATCATCTCGGCGCCCACCCAACCCAGCATGCCGGCGCCGCCCCAGATGATGGCCGGGAACCTGTCCATGAGTTTCATGATTCCCTGAGCGCCGAACACGATGATCGGAACGCTCAATGCAATGCCCGCAATGGCGTATGCGGTGGAATGCCGACCTGCGGACTGGGCGGCGCCTACAACAGCCAGAACATTGTCCAGGCTCATCATGAAATCGGCGATGAGTATTGTTTTTACCGCTGCGAATATTGTTGTGGGATTGCCGGCGACATGGCCACCGGTTTCATTGTCCAACAAGAGCTTGATGCCGATGTAGACCAAATAGATGCCGGCAATGGCTTTGATGGCAACCATGCCAAAAAGAAGCCCGGCAAAAACCAGCAGAATGGCGCGAAGACCCACAGCGCCTGCAGTGCCAAGAAATATGGCCTTGTTCCGCAAGGCCATGGGCAGGCCCGCGCAGGCCAATGCAATAACCACCGCATTGTCTACCCCGAGCATGATGTCGATGGCAACAATTTTTGCGATCGCATTCCACTCTATGGTTCTGAAAAACTCAAAAAACTCGGCCATGGAAGTTCACAAGAAAATAATGATTGGCTTCCCCGGGAAGCGCGCATCCATCTTCGGCAAAAAATTGATTTTTGTAGCAGCAGGAATGCGAGCAACCCGTCAGAAAGGGACTGCGCTGGGGCAGGCTGGATTCTGGATGCAATCAATCGAGAAGCCGCACGGCGGCGCCAAGTGCCTCGGGCATTTCGTGAAATATTTTTAGTCTGCGGCTCGATTTTTTCCGTCAATAATTTATAAATCGAAACTATTGAAAATTCTGAGCACGGGGCGAAATGAATTTGCCCACTCAATTGTCAATTGAGTTGGCAATTTGACCGAATTGCAAAATGGAGAATGCCGCCGCGACAGGCGGGCCGGGCCTGAGAGGCTCGAAGCGAAGTCGCGGATTCAGGCGGTGGGTCGAAGCCGCTGCGTCCCCAGCGCCTTGGCCAGCGCACCCGGCAACGCAAGCGGCTCGCCATGCCACTGCCCCGCCAGCAGTTCGGCACACAGGGCGGCAAAGCTCAGCCCGCGCGACCCCAGCGCGGTGCAGGCCCACAGACCCGGCGCATCGCCGTCGAGCGGCCCCACCAGCGGGCGCCGGTCGCCCGAGGCGCAGCGGATGCCGACCCAGCTGCCGGCCTGCGCGTGTTGCAGCACGCGGGCCGCGCCGGGGTGCAGCCGGGCCAGCCGCTCGCGGTTGGCGTCGCTGTCCGCGGCGGTGGGCGACAGGCGGGTGCTGTCGCGGTCGAAGGTCGCGCCGGCGAGCCAGACAGGCGGCCCGTCGCTCTGCGGCACATGGGCGATCAGATGGCCGTCGCCGTTGATGGGCGTGGCGGGCAGGTCGGCGCCTTCAGGCATTCGGCCCCATGCGACCTGGCCACGCACCGGTTGCAGCGGGAGCGTCGGCGCGAAATCGCCTGATTCGAAACCCGCGCAGACAACCACGCGGTCCGCCTCGATCAGCAACTCGCCGGACGGACCGAACAGCTGCCAGCCGCCCGCGCCATGCGCCATGCGCGCCACGCGGCAACCCCCACGGAACGCGACGCCCGGCTGGCGCAGCCAGGCAGCGATCAACCGCTGCGGCCGCACCCACGCCGCGCGTGCGTGCCACAGGGCAGGCATGTCGGCGGGCGTATCGGCGGGCATGTCGGCCGGCAGGCCCGCGGCGGCCAACTGGGCCGCGGTCGCCGGCCACGATTCATTGGGGCCGGTGTCGGTCCAGCCGGCCGGCACGCGCGTGTCGCCGTCGGGCCGGCGCTCCAGCACGCCGCTGGCGCGCCAGTCGCGGCCTTCTTCGAGCAGGCGCGTCAGCTCGGACCAGGTGGCGCGGATGCCCGCGCGCGTGAGCCGCGACAGCAAAGCATCGTCGGGCGACACATGCGGCGCCAGCAGGCCCACGGGCAGGCCGGACGCGCCAGCCGCCGGCTGGTTTGCAGCGTCGAGCACCGTCACCTGCCAGCCGCGCCGTGCCAGGCTTGCCGCAACGGCCGCGCCCGCCAGGCCGGCGCCCAGCACCGCGCAACGGCCCGGCGTGTCGATGCGCTCGGGCGCCGGCCCGCGGCGGCGAACCGTCCAGGCGGGCGCGAACACGCCGCGCAACGGGTCGTCGTGCGGCGCCAGCGTGAAGCCGAACTGCGCGAGCGCGTCGCGCACCGCCGGCTCCGCGTTGCCGGCGGCAATGGCCGTGCCTTGCCGTGCAAAGCGCGACACGGCCTTGAGCGTCTCCGCCGACCACAGCGCTGGGTCTTGCTGCGGGCCGGGACCGCTCAGGAAGATGCTGTCCGCCTCGAAGCGCTGCGCGCGCAGCATCGCCTGCGTATCGCCGACGCACAGGGTGAGCAGCACACGGCCCTCGTCGAACGCGAGCCGGTGAAAGCCGGGCAGCAGCCCGTGCCATTGGCCGGCAAGCGCCATGGCAAGCGATGACAGTTCAGGCCGCGCCTGCGCCGCGCGCAGCAACGCCTCGGCCGAAACCGGGCGCGCCTCTGTCGACACGAAATGCAGCATGCGTGGCCGCTCGGGGTCCGAGCGCCATGCTTGCCACGTTGTCAGGAAATGAAAACCCAGGCCGAAGCGGGTTTCGAGAATCAGCCATTGCGGCTGTCCGGCCCAGGCCTGGGGGAGTCCGCAGCCGCTCAGGAACTCGGGGTGCGACTGCACCGGTTCTGGGGCCACGGCAGGGCGTGTGCTCAGGCCGCCGGCGGCGGCACGTAGCCCTGGGCCACGTCGGCGCCTTCGCCGAAGAAGTGCTTTTCCATCTGCCGCGCCAGGTACTGGCGGGCGCGCAGGTCGGCCAGGTTCAGGCGGTTTTCATTGACCAGCATGGTCTGTTGCTTGAGCCAGGCGGCCCAGGCTTCCTTGCTGACGTTTTCCCACAGGCGCTTGCCCAGATCGCCTGGGTAGGGCGGGAAGTCGAGCCCTTCAGCCTCTTTGCCGAGCTTGATGCACTGAATCATGCGTGCCATTTCGATTGCCTTTGAACGGGAAGTGGGGAAAGCGGTTGCTTAGTTGATTTAGCTATTTAGAACTGAGAACTTGGTCGTTCCAGTTTCTATATGCCGTATTGAGAATACACAGCTTCATCGATATGCCTTTTTGAGCAAGACACCATGCGTATTCGCCGCGACTTTATCAAGCTTTCCCTGGGTGCCGGCGTGGCCGGTGCTTTGGCCCTGTCGGCGTTGCCGACGTTCTCGCAGGCACCCGCCGCCGTGGCCAAGGGCCCGGTGACGCTGCTCAACGTGTCCTACGACCCGACCCGCGAGTTGTACGTGGACTACAACCAGGCCTTCGCCAAGTACTGGAAGGCCAAGACCGGGCAAGAAGTGACGGTGAAGCAGTCGCACGGCGGCTCGGGCAAGCAGGCCCGCTCGATCATCGACGGCATCGATTCCGACGTGGCCACGCTGGCCCTGGGCGGCGACATCGATGCGCTGGTGACGCACGGCGGCCTGGTCAAGGCCGACTGGCAAAAGCGCCTGCCGCACAACTCCGCCCCCTACACCTCGACCATCGTGTTCCTGGTGAAAAAGGGCAACCCCAAGGGCCTGAAGGACTGGGACGACCTCACCAAGCCCGGCGTGCAGGTGATCACCCCCAACCCCAAGACCTCCGGCGGCGCCCGCTGGAACTACCTGGCCGCGTGGGAATTTGCCAAGCGCAAGTACGGCAGCGACGCCAAGGCCAAGGAATACATCGGCAACCTGTTCAAGAACGTGCCCGTGCTCGACACTGGCGCGCGCGGTGCCACCATCACCTTCGTGCAGCGCGGCGTGGGCGACGTGCTGCTGGCCTGGGAAAACGAAGCCTTCCTGGCGCTGAAGGAATTCGGCCCGGAGAAGTTCGAGATCGTGGTGCCCTCCATCTCCATCCTGGCCGAGCCCAGCGTGGCGGTGGTCGACAAGGTGGTCGACAAGAAGGGCACGCGTGCCGTGGCAGAGGAATACCTGAAGTACCTGTATTCCGACGAAGGCCAGGACATTGCCGGGCGCAACTTCTACCGCCCCACGTCCGACAAGGCCAAGGCCAAGTACGACAAGCAGTTTCCCAAGCTGACGCTGGTCACCATCGACCAGGCGTTCGGCGGCTGGGCCAAGGCCGACAAGGAGCACTTTGCCGACGGCGGCTCCTTCGACCAGATCTACACCAACAAGCAAAAGTAGGCCACCGTGTCCGTTCTCCTGATTGCCGGCAGCCCCTCCGCACCGTCGCGTTCCACCGCCTTGCTCGACGCCGTCGGCGAGCGGCTGGCGCGGCGCGATGCACGCATCGAACGGCTTGTCATCCGCGAGCTGCCCGCGCAGGCGCTGCTGCTGGCCGACTGGAACCACCCGGCCATCGTGAGCGCCATTGCCAAGGTGGCCGAGGCCCGCGCGATCGTGGTGGCCACGCCCGTCTACAAGGCGGCCTACAGCGGCGTGCTCAAGGTGTTTCTGGACCTGCTCGCGCAGGACGCGCTCAAGGGCAAGACGGTGCTGCCATTGGCCACCGGCGGCAGCCCGCACCACATGCTGGCGCTCGACTACGCGCTGCGGCCCGTGCTGCAGTCGCTGTCGGCACGCCACATCCTGCCGGGCGTGTACGCCAGCGATTCGCAGATCACGCTGACGCCCGAGAAGGCCTACCTGGTGCACCCCGACCTGGCCGAGCGGCTGAACGAGGCGGCCGAGGTGCTGGCCACCGAAGGGCTGAAGCTGCCCGCGTCGCACGGTTTCGAGTCGGTGCCGTTCTCTCGCGTGCGATGTAGCGTGTAGCGCGCCCGGGCCGAGCGCCGCATATCGGCCCCGCGTTTCAACGCCCCGTTTCTCCTTCCCGCCTTCATCTGAAAAACCGCCTGTCGCGCGGTGCGGGGAGCGCTTTTGCCTGATGTTTCCGCAGACCAAGGAATTCCCGCATGAACCCCGTCGCCACCGAAGACTCCGTGCTCGACACCGCGCCGCGCTCCCTATGGCGCGCGCTCGGCGACCTGGCCGTGAGCGCCATCGTGGTCGGCGCCATTGCGCTGATCGTCAGCTTTATCGCCGCCGCCTGAGCGCGGCGCACACCCCACGAGCCTTTGCCATGACCTCACCCATTTCCACTCCTCGCCGCCGCCTGATTCAGGGCGTGGCCGCCGCCGTGGCGCTGCCGTCTTTCGCGGCGCTGGCACAGGCACCGGCGCGCCAGTTGCGCATCGGCAACCAGAAGGGCTACCTCACGCTGCTCAAGGGCCGCGGCACGCTCGAAAAGCGCCTGGCCCCGCTCGGCGTGAGCGTGAAGTGGACCGAATTCACCGCCGGCCCGGTGCAGCTGGAGGCACTGAACGTGGGCTCCATCGACTTCGGCGACGTGGGCGAGGCACCCCCCATCTTTGCGCAGGCCGCCGGTGCGCCGCTGGCCTACGTGGGCGCGACCGTGCAGCGCCCGCGCTCCGAGGCGGTGCTGGTGCCCAAGGGCTCGGCCATCAGGACCGTGGCCGATCTCAAGGGCAAGAAGATTGCGCTGAACAAGGGCTCGAACGTTCACTACTTCATCGTCAAGCTGTTCGAGAAGCACGGCCTGCCGTACAGCGACCTGAACCTGGTGTACCTGCCGCCGGCCGATGCGCGCGCCGCCTTCGAGAAGGGCTCGGTCGATGCCTGGGTCATCTGGGATCCGTTTTTGGCCGCGGCCGAGAAATCGCTCGACGCACGCGTGCTGGCCGACGCCACCGGCGTGGTGGGCAACCGCGCCTACTACTTCTCGTCGCTCGACTACGTGGCAAAGAACGCCGACGTGCTGGCCATCGCCATCGACGAGCTCGCAAAGATCGACGTCTGGGGCGAGGCCCACAAGGGCGCGCTGGCGGGCGAGCTAGCCACGCTCTGGGGCCTGCCCAAGCCGGTGGCCGAGCTGTCGGTCAACCGCGGCGCTTACGGCACCGCGCCCATCACGAAGGCCATCCTGGCCGAGCAGCAGCAGATTGCCGACACCTTCTTCGCGCTCAAGCTGATCCCCAGGAAGATCAACGTGCTCGAAGCCGCCGGCGCAGGGGTGGCGTGATGCAGATCTTCTGGTTTCTCCCCACGCACGGCGACAGCCGCTACCTGGGCACGAGCGAAGGCGCGCGCCCCGTCGACCTGGCCTACCTGCAGCAGATTGCCGGCGCGGCCGACAACCTGGGCTACGAAGGCGTGCTCATTCCCACGGGGCGGTCTTGCGAAGACCCGTGGGTGATCGCGTCCAGCCTCATCGGCTCGACGAAGAACCTGAAGTTTTTGGTCGCGGTGCGCCCCGGGTTGCACCAGCCCAGCCTGGCAGCGCGCATGGCCGCCACCTTCGACCGGCTCTCCGGCGGGCGCCTGCTGGTGAACCTGGTGACCGGCGGTGACCAGTCGGAGCTGGAAGGCGACGGCGTGTACCTCGACCATGCCTCGCGCTACGAGCAGTCGGCCGAGTTCATCCGCATCTGGCGCGAAATCATTGCGCGCAGCCATGACGGCCAAGCCTTCGACTACGACGGCAAGCACCTGAGCGTGAAGGGCGCCAAGCTGCTGTACCCGTCGGTGCAAAAGCCGTATCCGCCGGTGTGGTTCGGCGGCTCTTCAGCGCCGGCGCACGAGCTGGCCGCAGAGCAGGTCGACGCGTACCTCACCTGGGGCGAGCCGCCCGCCGAAGTGGCCAAGAAAATCGCCGATGTGCGCGCCCGGGCCGACCGCAAGGGCCGCAAGGTCGAGTTCGGCATTCGCCTGCATGTGATCGTGCGCGAGACCGAAGACGCGGCCTGGAGGGCAGCCGAAGAACTCATCAGCCGGGTGGACGACGACACCGTCGTTCGTGCCCAGACCGCCTTTGCGCGCATGGACTCCGAAGGCCAGCGCCGCATGGCCGCGCTGCATGCGGGCGGTGCCAAGCGTTCGCGTGCCGACCTGGAGATTTCGCCGAGCCTGTGGGCCGGCGTGGGCCTGGTGCGTGGCGGTGCCGGCACCGCGCTGGTGGGCGACGCCAAGACCGTGGCCGCGCGCATCGAGGAATACGCGGCGCTGGGCCTGGACAAGTTCATTCTGTCGGGCTACCCGCACCTGGAAGAGGCCTACCGCTTCGCCGAGCTGGTGTTTCCGCTGCTCTCGCGCAAGGCCAGAGCCCGGCTCGCGGGCGGCTCGCTGAGCGGTCCGTTCGGCGAGGTCGTCGCCAACCTCGATGCGCCTTCGCGCCTCGTGTCCCAAAGCTGAAGGACCCCCATGACTGAACAGGTTCAGGAACTGCAGGCCGTGACATCCGCCCCACCTGGCGCATCGGCCGAGAGCGCAGGCCACGCGTTCAAGAGCTTCGGCATCCACGTTGCCAAGCGGCTGGTGCCGTGGCTCGTGCCGGTCGGGCTCATCGTGTTCTGGCAGATCGCGTCTTCGCTGGGCTGGCTCAGCACGCGCGTGTTGCCGGCGCCGGTCGACGTCGTCAAGGCCGCGTGGACGCTCACGGCCTCCGGCGAGCTGTGGACGCACGTGAAGGTGAGCGCGGGCCGCGCGCTGGCGGGGCTGGCCATCGGCGGTGGGGCAGGGCTGCTGCTGGGCCTGCTCACGGGCTCGGTCAAGTTTGCGGAGACGCTGCTCGACTCCACCATTCAGATGGTGCGCAACATTCCGGCGCTGGCGCTGATTCCGCTGGTGATCTTGTGGTTCGGCATCGACGAGTCGGCCAAGCTGTTCTTGATTTCGGTGTCGGTGTTCTTTCCGATCTACCTGAACACCTTTCACGGCATCCGCAACGTCGACCCGCAGCTCATCGAAATGGGCCGCACCTACGGGCTGTCGCGCTGGCAGCTGTACCGCGAAGTGATCCTGCCGGGCGCGCTGTCTTCCATCTTGGTGGGCCTGCGCTTCTCGCTAGGACTGATGTGGGTCATTTTGATCGTGGCCGAGACCATCTCGGCGCAGGCCGGCATCGGGTATCTCACGATGAACGCCCGCGAATTTCTGCAGACCGACATCGTGCTGGTGGGCATCCTGCTGTACGCGCTGCTCGGCAAGCTGGCCGACCTGTTCGCGCGCGGCCTGGAGCAATGGTGGCTGCGCTGGCACCCCGGTTACCAGAAGAAGGCGAGCTGAGGTCCGGCATGACGCATTCCCAAGTTTCCCGTCGCACGGTCATTGCCACGCTGGGCGCGCTGGGCGCCACGGCGGCCTTCGCGCAAGGCACCCCCAAGCGGGCCGCGACCGTGCGGCTCGGCTACCAGAAATCGTCCACGCTGGTGGCGCTGCTGAAGGTGCAGGGCACGCTCGAGAAGCAGCTTGCGCCGCTCGATGTGAGCGTGAGCTGGCACGAGTTCACCAGCGGCCTGCCGCTGCTGGAGGCGCTGAACCTCGACAACCTCGACATCAGCGCCGACGTGGCCGACACCGTGCCGGTGTTCGCACAGGCTGCCGGTGCCGACCTGACCTTCATTGCGCAGGAAGCGCCGTCGCCCGCCGCGCAGGCCATCGTGGTGCGCGAAGACTCGCCGCTGAAGACCGTGGCCGACCTCAAGGGCAAGAAGATCGGCTTTGCCAAGGCGGCCGGTGCGCACTACCTGCTGATTGCCGCGCTGGCGAAGGCCGGCCTGTCGTTCAAGGACATCACGCCCGCGTACCTCACGCCCGCCGACGGCCGTGCCGCCTTCGAGAAGGGCGCCATCGATGCATGGGTGGTGTGGGACCCGTTCCTGGCCGCCGCCCAGCGTCAGCCGGGCCAGTCGAAGGTGCGCGTGCTGGCCGACGGCGCGGGCATTGCGTCTTACCAGCGCTACTACCTGGCGAGCACCCCATTCGCCAAGGCGCGGCCCGACGTGCTGCGCGTGTTCTACGCCGAGCTTGAAAAGACCGGCAAGTGGGTCAAGCAGAACCCGAAGGACGCCGCCGCGCTGCTCGCGCCCGTGTGGGGCCTTGACGCCGCCACCATCGAGCAGGCCAACGCCCGCCGCAGCTATGCGGTGCGCCCGGTGGTGCCCGAGTTGCTGGTCGAGCAGCAGCGCATTGCCGATGCCTTCTTCGCCGAGCGGCTGCTGCCCCGAAAAATCGATGCGCTGAATGTGGCGCTGTTCAAGCCTGGAGCCTGAGTCATGAGTGCTGTTCTGAAAGACATCCAACACGGGGCCTCACAGGCCTCACCGGCTCCCCAGGCCATCGCCGGTGGCGTGCGTCTGGAAGCCCGCGGCCTGCACAAGCGCTACGGCGCGCGCGAGGTGTTGCGCAACACGCGCCTGACCATCGAGCCGGGCCAGTTCATCGCCATCGTGGGGCGCAGCGGCTGCGGCAAGAGCACGCTGCTGCGGCTCATCGCGGGGCTGGAGGAGCCCAGCGACGGCGGCCTCTACACCGACGGGCGCGCCGTGCACGGCCTGCACGACGACACCCGCATCATGTTTCAGGAGGCGCGCCTTCTGCCCTGGCGCCGCGTGCTCGACAACGTGACGCTGGGCCTGCCCAACGACGCCAAGGCGCGCGGCAAGGAAGTGCTTGCGCAGGTCGGCCTGGCCGACCGCGAGAACGAATGGCCGGCGCGCCTGTCGGGCGGCCAACGCCAGCGCGTGGCCCTGGCGCGCGCGCTGGTGCACCGCCCGCGGCTGCTGCTGCTCGACGAGCCGCTGGGCGCGCTGGACGCGCTCACGCGCATCGAGATGCACCGGCTCATCGAGAACCTGTGGCAGCGCCACCGCTTCACCGCGCTGCTGGTGACGCACGACGTGCAGGAGGCCGTGGCGCTGGCGGACCGCGTGATCCTGATCGAGGACGGGCGCATCGCGCTGGACGAAAACATCGCGCTGGCGCGGCCGCGCTCGCAGGGCGACCCGGCCTTTGCGGCGATTGAAAAACGCATCCTTGATCGGGTGCTGCAGAAGCCTGAGGAGGCGGAAAGCAGCGCCGACGCCAACTGGCTGCGTACGCCTGCGCACGAATTGCGTTGGGCCATCTGATGTCCACGATCGTCGGATGCGCAGAGGCGTGCGGATGCGCAGAACCGTTCGGATGCACAGAGGCGTGCGGATGCTCAGAGCCGTGCGGATGCACAGAACCGTTCGGGCTGAGCTTGTCGAAGCTTCGCGCAGCGCTTCGACAAGCTCAGCGTGACCGGTTTGGGGTTCCCGTGCGCAGAGCCGTACGGATGCACAGAACCGTGCGGATGCTCAGAGCCATGCGGATGTACAGAACCGTTCGGGCTGAGCTTGTCGAAGCCTCGCGCAGCGCTTCGACAAGCTCAGCGTGACCGGTTTGGGGTTTCCGTACACAGAGCCGTTCGGATGCACAGAGCCGTGCGGATGCTCAGAGCCATGCGGATGCTCAGAGCCATGCGGATGCACAGAACCGTTCGGATGCACAGAACCGTGCGGACGCACAGAACCGTTCGGGCTGAGCTTGTCGAAGCCTCGCGCGGCGCTTCGACAAGCTCAGCGTGACCGGTTTGGTGCTCCCAGCTTTGTGCTCCCAACTTGGTGTCCCCGGCGCAACTTGATATGAACCGTTTTTTGTCCTTCTTCCCTCCCTGAAAGGCTCTTGCATGTCGCAGCAGAACTGGAAATTCGAAACCCTGTCGGTGCACGCCGGCTATTCCCCCGAGCCCACCACGCGCGCCGTGGCGCCGCCCATCTACCAGACGGTGGCCTATGCCTTCGACAGCGCGCAGCACGGCGCCGACCTGTTCGACCTGAAGGTGCCGGGCAACATCTACACCCGCATCAACAACCCGACGCAGGACGTGCTGGAGCAGCGCGTGGCCGCGCTCGAAGGCGGCATTGCCGCGCTGGCGCTGGCCTCGGGCCAGGCGGCCGTGACCTATGCCATCCAGACCATCGCGGAGGCCGGTGACAACATCATCAGCAGCACCGCGCTGTATGGCGGCACCTACAACCTGTTCGCCCACACGCTGCCGCAGTTCGGCATCACCACGCGCTTTGCGGACCACCGCGACCCAAGCAGCTTCGAGAAGCTGTTCGACGACAAGACCAAGGCGGTGTTCGTCGAGTCGCTGGGCAACCCGGCCGGCAACGTGACCGACATCGCGGCCATTGCCGACATTGCCCACCGCCACGGCGTGCCGCTGATCGTCGACAACACGGTGCCTTCGCCGTACCTGAGCCGGCCCATCGAGCACGGCGCCGACATCGTGGTGCATTCGCTCACCAAGTACCTGGGCGGGCACGGCACCAGCATTGGCGGCGCCATCGTCGACTCGGGCAAGTTTCCGTGGGCCGAGCACAAGGAGCGCTTCAAGCGCCTGAACGAGCCCGACGTGAGCTACCACGGCGTGGTCTACACCGAGGCCCTGGGCCCGGCGGCCTACATCGGCCGCGCGCGCGTGGTGCCGCTGCGCAACATGGGCGCGGCCATTTCGCCGTTCAACGCCTTTTTGATTCTGCAGGGCATCGAGACGCTGGCGCTGCGCATGGACCGCATCAGCAGCAACGCGCTGGCCGTGGCGCGGCACCTGAAGAAGAGCAAGGCCGTGAACTGGGTGAACTACGCCGCGCTCGAAGACCACCCCGACCACGCGCTGGCGCAGAAGTACTTCGGCGGGCGTTCCAGCGGCGTGCTGACCTTCGGCATTGGTGCAGGTCGCGCGGGCGGCGCGCAGTTTCTCGACGCGCTGAAGCTCTTCACGCGCCTGGTGAACATCGGCGACGTGCGCTCGCTGGCCACGCACCCGGCCTCGACCACGCACCGCCAGCTGTCGCCCGAAGAGCTGGCCAAGGCCGGCGTGACGGAAGACACGGTGCGTCTGTCGGTGGGCATCGAGCACATCGACGACCTGATCGCCGACCTCGACCAGGCGCTGGCCGCGGCCTCCAGCTGACCCCCCTCGTGATCCGTGCTTTTTTTGAATTCCCTCCCTCCCTTTGAAAGAGAAACCACCATGTCCATTCAAGCCATCAATGTGCGCAACCAGTTCAAGGGCAAAGTCCGCGAGATCATCCGCGGCGACGTCGTCTCCGAAGTCGATGTCGAAACGGCCTGGGGCATCGTCACGTCCGTCATCACCACGCGTTCGATCGACGATCTGCAACTGAAGGTCGGCTCCGACGTGGTCGCGCTGGTGAAGTCCACCGAGGTGTCGATCGCCAAGCTCTGACGGGGCCTCGGGCCATTGCTGAAAACCCGGTGTCTTTGCGGTGCCGGGTTTTTTGCGCTCTTGGGTCTGTTCAGGGCGACGCACACGCCGACGGGGTACCTTGCTCCGCGAATGTCCCCCGGCCTGCGGCCTCCTCCTTTATTTCGCTGCGCAAGGCACCCCATCGGCGTGAGCGTTTTCAGAGCAGTGGTTGATCGCGCGATCACCGCAGAGCGTGCCCTGGTGCACAGGGCGTCGGGTACTCCCCGCAGCGAAATAAAGGAGGAGGGGCGCAGCCCCGGGGGACATTCGCGGAGGGGAGTACCCGGCGGCCTGTGCACGCA
>NNBV01000659.1_pt1 | contig 21137 bp, 19 predicted proteins | sample 1173771 | NCBI WGS metagenome assembly NNBV01 (sample SAMN07173938, study PRJNA388173) | plant metagenome | isolation source: symbiotic tissue sample KVS11 | place: Norway: Troms, Kvaloya island | reverse complement strand
GCGCTTATTTCTCTAATTTTAATCAATGAATAATAAATTGTATACCTATATAATTTTAAATACTGATAATAAACAGCTATAACATCTATATAAGCAGTCTACTTGCTAGATTTGCTGTGAAATAGATTGTATTAAATATTCTATGTAAGCAAAGGTACGGTTTTTTTTAGTACTTTGGTTTGTAGGTTTTGTGGGTGAAAACCCGAATAATATGCGTATCGTTTCAGGAGAACGAAATGCATACTTACCACGACGAGACTGAAAGCTTTGTCAATAATGCTGCTGTACTGACTTCAGGAAAAAAGAACAGCACGATAACAAATAGCACACTAGCGCTAATGGGAGCGACGGGTACGGCAATGATCGTGTCGATGTCAGTCCATAACATCCTCTTAGGTGGATTGATGATTGCTACAGCGATCGCTATAGCACTACCAAAGCAATCTCAAGCTCTGTTGACTAATTTTGAGCAGATACAACGCAAGTATGGAGTCAATCTTTATGCGGTGTTGTTTACGATTTTGACGGTTGTTTGTCTACTTGACTTTGCTTCCTCGCCAGCCGATGCACAGTTTTTTAACACTGCTCAAACCTGGATGACTAATACCTTTGGTAATGCTGGGAACGGACAAACACAAGCAGTTGTAGCATTGTTCTTCAACGTATTAAGGGGTCTGTTCTTACTCTACGTAGGCATCAGCCTAGTCCGGGTTGTTCAAGCAGCCCGGAATGATGAAGATTGGCAAACATTAGCCAGAACTCCATTAATTATAGTACTTGCAGTCTTTGTAGGAGATTTAGTTACTGGCTTGATTGTTGGTGGAGGTGGAGGTGCGGCATAACCAACAGTAAACAGTTATCAGTAGAGAGTGATGTATTTATCTGCATCATCAGAGTCCCCCATTTCTCACTCATTAGTAGGTAACAGTTAGGGTCAAACTATTTGACTGAAACTGTGATAACTGATAACTGATTTAATACAGTCTTTTCATGCTGAAATAGTTTGAGATCATGAAAAATGAAAATAAATTTCGGACTGTAAATAGAATTTTGGGAGACAGACCCAGATTAGGCCCATTTCCCGCCGACCAAATTTTTCCTTGGTCAGTAATAGGAGTAGTGAATGTATTTGTTGTTTCTTATACATTTCAAGCTGGATGGTTAGCAACTGGATTAAGTATTGCTTGGGGATGGGCAACATGGTGGGTAGTTTCTACGAATAAAGATTTTTTGGGAAAATTTATCGGCGTACCACGAATTAGTAGAGGTTATATGCCTTTTAAAACATTGAAAAAGAATACAAAAATCAGAATTAAAAGGGAATAGGTAACAGGCAACAGAGGAATCCCCAGAATTAAAGAAGTAGGTTGAGAGTCAAAATTCACTCCGTCAGGGGCGATGCCCTGAGCTTGTCGTAAAGCCTGCGGCATAGCTACGCTTAGGGCGTAGCCTCTCCAAGAGTTGGGTCATAATTCAGGAATGTAATAGACCGAAAAAGCGGTGCTTCGTAGCATCTCCGGCTCTGCTCCTGAATTCTTCTTGAATTTCTCATTTTCTACCGTTCCCACTTAAGAGTTAAGAGTTCCCTGTTTGTAACAGTAAATAATTTGAATCATCCACCAATCATAGATAATTTGTGGCTTCATAATGAAAACTCCGAAAAAATCTAAATATCCAGATAGATTAGGTAAGAAAACATTAGAAAAAGAGCAAATTGAGTTTGCTAAAGTCTTGACTCCCTTTGAGGACATTATTCATTTAGCAGGGATTTGCAACTTGAATTTAGGCGGGAGAAAAGGCATAGGTGCATTGATTCTCAAAAAAGGTGAATCTATTCAGATTAAATTTTGTTTTGATTGTTTAGGGATTCATCCGAATTTAGCCAATGAACAAATATTACCGATATTCGAGGGTATAGAAGCCGGACTTAAGGAAATCCCAGAGCAAGAATCAATGACCATACATTTTGGTTCATTTACTTCGGATTATGAACGGCAACAAGAACTTAAGCAAATTGAGAATACTTGTTCAGTCGAACAACTTAAACTCTTGATTCGTAGTGAAAGATTACGAATCAAAGGATTAACCAAAAGTGGAATCCGAAAAAACAAATTCTTGAGGTTGTGGTGTACTTATACTGTTGCTTCTGATGAGGAACGAAATCAAGATTTTGTTGAGTCTATTATTAAACAATTGGAGAAAATCTGGTACAAATTCACTGGAGAGATTCACTACATTAATAATACCAAGATTGAAAATATTCTGCAAAATTCATTTAATGATGGTTTTCAATCATGGGAGAATTTGCTTAGTAATAAGATGAAATTAGGGATTAAAGCTTTGAGTCCTGAAGAACTCTGGACGGTAATCTGGCAGCAATTTAACCATTCTCCACCAACAGCAATCCCAAATCCCTTAAAAATAGATGAAATAAATGGACTAATTGAAACCCAAACAAGCGATTTTCACATCCGGCATCATTTACTAGAAGATGAGCAGTCTTTACCATTTTTGGATCGTCAATGGGTAAAAATCCAAGATAAATATATTGGAGCGCTGAATTTTAGTCAAAAACCAGGGGGCTGGATAGACGAACAGGGACAACTAAGATATCTCTGGTCACTGATATCTAGAGATAGTATTTTCGATACTGAAATCATCTGTCAAGTTACGAAAGCTAACCAAGGAATCACAAAAACTAATCTGCAAAGACTAACTAAACAATCGATTACTTCTACGACATTATCCAGTGATAAAGGTAATATTGATGTCAAGTCGGGACTGAATATTGAGTCAGCAGTAGAAGCCCAAAAGACGATTTACAAAGGAAATGTTGTCGTACACACGGCTGTAGTTTTTCTGGTACACCGTCAATCAACACGCTCTTTAGATGAAGCTTGCCGTTACCTTGCGAGTTACTTCTTGCGTCCGGCGGCAGTTGACCGGGAGATAGAATACGCCTGGAAGACATGGTTGCAGTGTTGTCCATTTGTTTGGGAACCACTGTTAACCAAGCCTTTTAACCGCAGACTGCCATATTTTAGTTCCGAAGCACCAGGGCTGATGCCTTTGATCCGCACAGCCACAGGAGATCGGACTGGGTTTGAGTTAATTGCAGAAGAGGGCGGAACACCTGTATATCTAGACTTGTACCAAAATCACAAGAATCTAGCTGTTTTCGGTGCAACTCGTTCGGGGAAATCAGTTCTGGTGGCTGGAATTCTCACACCAGCACTTGCCCAAGATATCCCAGTTGTCGCTTTAGATTACCCCAAACCAGATGGTACATCTACCTTCACTGACTACACTAATTTGTTAGGAAAAGACGGGGCTTACTTTGATATTTCTAAAGAATACAACAATCTTTTTGAGTTACCGAATTTGCAAGGACTAGAACCAGAAATTATCAATGAAAGATTGAATGATTTCAAGGAGTTTTTGAAATCAGTGTTGATGACAATGGTGATTGGAACTAGCATGATTGGGGTTAGTCCTGGGATGATTACCAATATTGAATCAATCATTGCTTTAACATTAAAAATATTTTTCAACGATGATGAAATCAAAATGCGCTATAAGTTAGCGCTCTTATCAGGAGTGGGAACTAAGGCATGGGCAGAGACTCCAACACTGCAAGACTTTTACAAATACTGTTCCCCAGCCTTTGTTAAATTAGATTCTATTGCCAGTAACAGTCGAGATATCATGGAAGCTTTAGAACAAATTCGACTGAGACTTAGTTACTGGTTAAGCACAAGAGTTGGACAGTCAATTTCTCGCCCTTCTAGTTTTAGAACTGATGCAAAATTACTTGTTTTTGCATTAAGAAATTTATCAAGTGAGACGGATGCAGCCATTTTAGCTCTAAGCGCTTATGCTGCTGCACTCAGACGAGCGTTAGCATCGAAAGTCAGTATCTTCTTCCTCGATGAAGCACCAATTTTATTTCAATTTGAATCAATTGCAGATTTGATTGGTAGATTGTGTGCAAATGGTGCAAAAGCGGGAATTCGCGTAATCCTATCTGCCCAAGAGCCAGAGAGTATTTATCAAAGCAAGGCAGCATCTAAGATTTTTGCAAATATTGGGACTAGATTAGTCGGGAGGATACAAACCTCAGCAGTAGACCCCTTCATAGATAGATTTAAATATCCTGCCGAAATCATTCGGGTTAACAGTACAGAAGCTTTCTATCCTCAAAAATCGGGGATTTACTCTCAATGGTTGCTTGATGATAACGGTAAACTAACTTTTTGCCGTTATTATCCCGCCCACTGTTTATTGGCATCTGTTGCTAACAATCCCCATGAGCAAGAATTGCGGACTCTTTTTCTGAAAAATTATCAAGATAATCCTTTGTTAGGAATGGTCAGGTTTACTGAGGATTATATCAAAATGATTCGGTCAGAAGAATTATCTGAGGAAGCTAAAAAACTCATGTTTCAATTACAAAAAACAAAGGTAGCTTAACCATGAAGAATCGTCAAAAAGTTGCTGTACTACTTTCTGCTACTGTAGTAAGTTTATTACTAGCTACACCCAGTTATGGATTAGTCATTAGTGATTTTTTTAGCTCTATAGTTGATGATATTAAAGGTGAAGCAAGTCAGATCCAAACTTGGACAAAATCGCAAATAGATCAGAGTTGGGCTGGCATTAAGGAAGATGCTCAAGCTGCAATTGATAATACTGTCGGAGAGATGGGAGCGCCAGATCCGATTGCTAGTAGCGATGAACTCAAAAATCGGATTGCTGATACTTACTCTTTACCAGTCGCTAAGGAAAAGGGGCAAGATTTAGAGCGAGAACTCACAAGAGCTTCAATCATAAGTGTTGTAGGTAAAACTGGGCAAGCAGATACGTCTCAAAAAATAGAGAAAACAACACAAATAGCTCAAGACGCGAAAACCATTGCTGACCAAGCTCAAGACATGGATGCTTCTCAAAATGTCCTGAAAGCGATCGCCGCTCAAAATGGTCTGGTGGTTTCCATGTTGGCACAACAGCGCACTGATTCATTGCAAGCAAGGCAGGATAATTCATACTCCAATCTCATGCTGACTCAAGTTGCAGAAAACACAGCAAATGCACGCAAAAAACAAGATTTGAATGAATTAGGTACTCTTTCTTTGACTCATGAACTTATCGGTATATCTCGTTTAGATCCAACGCAAGAAAATTAACCAGGAGAGGAAACTCTTAACATCTTCCTGATTCCTTATCATCAATTCACCCTTATGCTTTCAAAAAATTACTTATTCGCTCAATCTCAGTTTGCTGGTGCAGATTTATTAGAACAAGCAAGTAAGACAGCAGATTTTATTGCTCAAGGTTTTAATCAGACTTGGGAAGAAACTATCACAGGTGATTTATATGCTGCTATGTGCAAAGTCGGTGTATTATTCGCCGTTGCAACATTTGTTTTTTTCATGGTTGAGTGGACAAAGAAAATGCTCTTAGGTGATGAACAACGTGCATACACAGATTTTATTTGGGTGTTGATAGTTATAGTACTCTTAGCAAATAATGGCAAAGCTTTAGGAGCAGGTACTCTCGGAATCAGAAATTACATTAACAATACAAACCAATACATGCTAACACGTACAGCAAAAGGTATTGATTTAAGAGCTGCATATCAAAAAGCTTTGGGTGTAGAAGCGGTGCGTGGAGCTATTGCGAAAGAAATAGAAAATTGCAAAACCTCGTCTTTGAGTCCAGAAGAATCTGTTAAATGTCTGTCGGATGCTAAAGATAGACTTCAACAAGACTATCCGAGTTATTTTACTGGTGAAAGCGGCCCGTTTTCGTGGGTCATTCAAAAAATAGACAGAATTATTCAAGCTCCAATAGAGGCAATTAAAGGTGGGGCTAATCCTATACAAGTAATACTTTCTCCTTTCAGTGCTTATATTGGTTCTTCGGTCATCGAAATTGTTGCCATTGTACTGATTGGGTTGAATGGAGCTTACCAATGGGCGATTGAACTAACGATGTTGTTGACAGCACTTCTCGGCCCTTTAGCTGTAGGTGGTTCTTTGTTACCTTATGGTGGAAAAGCAATTTTTACTTGGCTTACGGGTTATTTCGCTGTAGGAATGGCAAAACTTTGTTTCAACGTAATTGCCGGATTAGCCGGACAATTGATTGCTACCTCTAGAGCAGATCAACCTCTATTCTTTCTTTTTACAATTGGGATTTTTGCTCCTTTCTTAGCAACTGGATTAGCTGCTGGTGGTGGTTTAGCTGTACTTCAACAAATCAACAAAGCGGCTGAAACCTATAGCACAATCGCTATTGATGCTACTAAAGCTATAACAACATCTGGTGGCAGTTTAGTATCAAAATTCAGTAAATAGAGGTAATAGCTATATTAAGAGTTCTCTATTAAGAGTTAAGAGTTCCCTCTTCACCAATAATCTAACAATGTTTAATACAAAGAATGGTACAAAGGCAAAACCAGAGCCGTTACAGCTTCTGCAATATAACAAATCTGTCCCAACTAGAATCGGAATAATTTCACTAGCTGGATTTTCGATGGCTTTGTTCTCTTTATTACTACAAATCCTTAATTATGGGGCAGTCAGTAGTTTAGGTAAAAAGCAGTTAGCCCTAGTGCAATTGTCATCAGGAGAATCAGTTTTTGCCCAAGCAGTAGAACCGAATGAACGCTCCGATGAAGTTATTAAAAAATTTATTTCTAACACATTTATCAAGATGTTTAACTGGGATGGAATTGTTCAAACTTTTAATGAGAAAGGAGAAACCATTACTAAACAAGATGCTGGTATAGATGTAGGTAGAACTGAACGTTCTAATGGCAGAGTAACTACTTCTTCTTATGAAGCTGCTTATGCAATCAGTGAAAAGCATGATTTTCGGACAGCATTTTTGCGTAAGCTAGCTCAAATGACCCCAGCAGGGGTATTTAACGGTGATACACAAGTATCTTTGATTCCCCGCTTCATTTCATCACCTCGCAAAATTAAAGATGGTCAATGGTCAGTAGATTTAGTAGCTACTCTCGTTACTTTTACAAGAGTTGATAATGCAGGCAAAGGTATACCCTTTAACAAAACTATTACTGTAGAAGCCATTAGTACACCGCAAAACATCCCTAATGATACTACTGCTCTGGCAAAGAAAATATATCAAGTCAGGCAAGCTGGATTAGAAATTACGCAAATCGTCGATTTAAATTTGGCTAACAGACAATGACAAATACTCACATTAATAGCTCATCAACTGTAGATGATTTTCTCCAAATAGATGATGACTTAAAATCTTCAGCAATGAGTTCAGATTCTAGCCCAAGGGAAATTACGTCAGAGGGAGAATTAGATAATCCATCAGTCACAACTAAACATACAGTAATTACTTCTCCCTGGTCAAGATTGTTGGTCATAGCACTCCCTTTTGGATTGACCTTCCTAGCTATATTTTGGCTGCTGAATGGAATTTTTAATCCTGATAACCGCGATACTACTAAAACTATTGAAGAACCAAAGTCTTCAGGAAATAAAGAACAAGTTGAGCAAACAGATGGGGATGTTTACGCTAAGTTAGCGCTGAATCAGCAAGAAGATGAATTAAATAAGATTAATCAGAGTAAGCAGGAAGTTAAAGTTAATAATAAACCTGTGAGTGTTGCAGCTTCACCACCAACACCAACAGCTAGACCTGTGGCACAAACACAAAGTTATAGCCCTAGACGAGATTACGTTCCGAGTAGAACTAACCAGACTATTTCATCACCACCTCGTAATCAAACATTGCCAAGAATTAGTAATCCTGTTAGGACTGTTACGCCGAAAACAGAAACGCCAACAGACGTGATAGCTGAATTTAATCGACTTCGCAGCTTAGGATCTTACGGAAAAATCGCTTATACACCTACTTCAAATAACCAGCAGATATCAACAGAGGCGACATCCTTTCAAACACCGAATACAACACTTCTGAAAGTACAGCCACCCAATAGTGCTTATACAACACAGCAAACACGCCCTAACTTCTCTAACAGTACATCCACAGAAATTGAGAAAATTCGCCCTCGTTGGTTAGCCGATTCTAAATCTGATAAACAAGTAGCAGATGGTAATTACTTGTCTCAAGAAAACCAAATTCTGCAACAGCGTAAAACTCGCTATTTAGTCGTTGGGGAATTCGCAAATGGTGTTTTAGTGACTCCAGTGGTCAAGCAGCAAAGCGAAAATACTCGCTTCCAACAACAGCAGGCTCCAGATGATAGTAAACGCTATGTTGCTAGATTAACGGCTGATTTGCATGACAACTATGGAAATGTGGCAATTCATAAAGGCACTTTATTGGCCGTTGAACCCCTACAGGTTAATGGTGGCTCTTATGTAAGTGTGCAAGTCACGAGCATTATCAAAGATAACACTGAGTACCCAATTAGTAGCGGTGCAATTTCTGTATTAGGAGAAGGCGGCAAACCCTTGTTAGCTAAACAGTTCCAAGATAAGAAAGGGGGAGGTTCTGACTTGACTGTGGGATTAGTCAGTGGTTTGGGCCAAGTAGGAACAATCCTGAATCAATCTGATTCCAGTAGCAGTGTAATTAATTCTGCTACAGGGACATTTAGCTCTAGCACGACTTCAAACAGCCAGCGCAATATTGGCGGGGCATTCTTACAAGGTGCTTTTGGCAAGCTTAGTGACATCATTGCTCGTCGTGCAGAAACTTCTAACCAAGAAATCACCGCTCGTCCCAATGTTTGGTATATCCCACAGGGGACGAAGATTACGTTTTTGGTGAATCGTTCTCTGGAGTTGCCATGAAGAAGTTAAAACTCATGACAGCGTTCCAGCTTGGGGTTGCTGCTTTTTTGGCAGTGTGTCTAGTTCCAGTCAAAACCTATGCTCAAAGTACAGTCCGCACTATAAAGCAATCTCAGGTTAGTGGCAGCACTGCCAAGCTGCAAAAAATTAAGGTCTGGAATGGCTCAGGCGTATCAATTTCATTTTATGAAGTCAATGAGATGGTGAAGCGGGTGTGGATTGACGATCCCTCGCAAGTTCTGATTGACACTGATGGTTGTTTAGAGGGAATCGACCAGAACTGTCAAAACAGTAGTGCTGGACTACTTCACTTACGCCGGATCAAAAAGGTTCCGGTTCCAGGACTGCCGCAAACAAGTGCAACTTTGCTTACAGTGATTACTCAAACTGCTTCTGGCTCGCGCAAAGTTTACCACTTTCAAGTTACCCCATCTAATTCCCGTCCTGAATATAGTCAAGTGTCAATTATTAACGACAAGCCATTTTCTCTAGTAGCTCGACCGAGATTATCGCCCTTAGTACAAACTATCAACACCATAAAACAAATCAGAGCGGGGATGAGAGTAGCGATTAGTAATGGTTTGCTCTCTTCATCTGATGAACTTCACAATCGGATTGAGCAATTCTTGACTCATTTTCAAGCTGGAGAGCAAATGCCTATTGCTGCTCTTCAGGCTGGTGTCTCACTTAAATTAGTTAACAAATTAGTCGAGCTTGGACAAAAAAACGGGACAGAGGGACAAATATGAAATTATCAAATCGTTCGCCCAAAATTAGTTTTGACATGATTCGCTATTTAATACTGTTTGGATTGCTAGGAGGATTGTTTATTCACAGTTTTTGTAAGTATGGAATCATGAATCAGGTAATTGGATTTATACTGCCCAAAGCATCAGCACAAGTCCCATTTGTTAGTAGCAAGAATGGCTTGATTCCAGACTGGTCAAAAATGAAGTTTCAAGACATGATTGTATCTGAATCTGGTAATGTGACTTACCCATCCGTGAGAGGGAATCAGACTAGAACTTGGCAAGCTGGACAAAGTATTGGCGATTTTATGGAGCTTGGGGATTTTGAAGATGCCAATCTGAATATTGAAAAGCTTACCCTTTCGACGATATCTCAGGCATTAGCTATTGATTTAGATAGTTTAAAGCTTGATGATTTTGGAATAATCAAAACTCAAACCCTTAGCGATTTAGTCAAGGCTATACCTGATTTAGCTAATCAATCAGCCAGTAGTGTAGCACCAATAGCTGACTTTTTTCGCCAAATGGGTATCAGCACTAATCAAAGAATTGGTAACGTTGCTAATTATTACAATTTAGATAATATCACTCTCGGCAATGAAATTGATTTGTCTAAATACAAGCTGACATCGATTCCGGGGATTGAAAACTCATCATTTGATGAATTTGCTAATTGGCAAGATACTCTAATTTCAGACATCCCCGGATTGAAGGATTTATCTTGGAATAATTTTCCTAATGTGCCAAAGCCGGATCTTTCTTTCGTTGGTCAAGTAGATTTGCCATTGGGAGATATAGAAGCTAACCGGATTCGCAGCATTTCTGGCAGTTATCAAGAGGGTTTTAATGTCCCTTGCAATCAAAATAATTGCGTCCACTTTGAAGCTTCAGGTCTTGGTCAGACCACTGGAGCGCAATGGATTTCGGGTAAAGTCCAAAAAGTAAAAGGTGGCTATGGAATTTTAGCTGTAGCTAATGGTGGTCTTGAGCCAACAGGTCGTCATCCCTTTGGTAAATCATTTAAACAAGTGGTGTGGGATATAGATGAATCGAGCGGTTCCGTTAACACTGCTATGTTTTTCCGTTTTTGCAAGACTATTCCTTTTGTTGGTCGGACTTGTACTCCCTACTTTATTGGGCCAGTTCCGTTTATCAATTATCACGAAAAAGACCCAATTATTTTTGGTAGTCCCTCTACTGTTCCTAATTAACTATTCTTAATTCCTGAATTTTTGCGTGATGAGCAATAATTTGACCACTTCTAGAAACAACCAACCATTTCATTTTGAACAGTTACAAAATCCACATAGTGACATTGGTAAGTACACTCATCATTTATTTAAACCAAGTGGATTAGCAATTATAAGTATGTTGGCTGCTTACATTTTAATGAGAGTATTCTTTGGCGATGGCAGTAATAAAAAGAAGATTGCGACTAGTTACTGGGGAGGTACTAAAGAAACTGCTGCTGCCAAGAAAAAGGCGCTACAACAAATAAATTCACCCAAATGTGATAGTGCTGCACTTTACATAGGTAAGCATAAATGCAAGGGTGCTAAACAAGAAAGTGGCGCTGGCACTACTTTTTATATTCCTGATGTTCAACGAGGAACGGCGGCAATTGGCGCTCCCGGTAGTGGTAAAACTTTCAGTGCTATTAACCCCGCAATTTACTCTGCCATTGACCAAGGATTTCCGATAATTGCTTATGATTTTAAGTATCCCTCTCAAGCCAAAATAGCTGCTTACGCTAAGGGTCAGGGCTATGATGTTCACATTTTCGCCCCAGGATTCCCGGAATCGGAAGTTTGTAATCCATTGGACTTTTTACGAGATAGTAGTGATGCTGAAACAGCTAGGCAAATCGCTACTGTAATTAATAAAAACTTCCGCATTCTTAGTAATAGTAATGAAGATGGTTTCTTTGCTCCAGCAGGGGATCAATTGACACAAGCTATCTTGATGCTGACTAAAGAGTTTGGCGAATGCGCTGATGTTATGACTAGTGCCGCCATCCTTTCTTCTGAACTTATGGTGCAAAGATTGATGGCAGCTAATCTCAATCCTTGGATTAAAATTGCCTTTGGTCAGTTGTTCAGTTCCGCCGCAAGTGAAAAAACTGTTGCTGGCATTGTATCTACCGCTAGCATCATGTTCACTCGCTTCATGGCCAAAAATACTATTGGTTGTTTCATTGGTAAGACTACTCTTCCCTTATCAATCAAGGGTAAACAGATGATTATCTTCGGGCTAGACAGAGAACGTCGGGACGCAGTTAGCCCTTTGCTCACCAGCATTTTACACATGACAATTGCTCGGAACATTGCTAAAAAGCGTCTTGATCCTCTTATAGTTGCACTCGATGAACTGCCTTCTCTGTACTTACCAGACTTATTCAAATGGCTGAACGAATCACGCTCTGAGGGGTTCTGCGGTATCCTGGGCTGGCAGAATATGGGGCAGCTTGAGAAAAACTATGGAAAGGAAGTTGCTAAGACTATTCTTGGGGCTTGCGGGACTAAGTTTGTTTTTAATCCTGGTGAAAATGAGTCTGCACAATTATTCTCCAGTTTCTTGGGCGATGAGGAAATCAAGTACAAGCATAAAAGCCGTTCTACAGGCGGGGGAAAAGCAAACACTACTACTAGTGAGCAGGAAAAAACTAAAAAACTCTTTGAGTCAGCCCAGTTTTTGAAGTTGCCTCCAGGTAAATGTGTCTTCATTAACCCTGCTTATTCTAATAAAAATGAGGGGTCGGTTCCTTTGCTAAAATCTCTCAGAATACCTCAAGCTATTCGAGATATTGAAGAATATAACCAGCAGAGATGGACTAACATTGTCAGCCTTTTAGCTCGAAAAAGTACTCAAAAATTTCCAACTCAGCAAGACTTAGATATCCGAGTTGCTGATATCAACAATCGTTTCCCTTTATCTCAAAAGTCTCCAGAAGTTTCTAATAACTCTTTGCCTTTGGATATGTCTGAAGTCAGTTCATTGATTACTCCTGAATCAAATATTTTTATTTAAAAGAGTCAGTAGCGAATTTTAGATTGGGATAAATCCTCCTTTCCATTACCCCTGTTAAAAGTTCCTTATTCCCTATTTCCTTTTCATTGAGGACTTTCCTTATGCGAATGATTATTGAAGAATCTGCTATTGAGAGTTTTAGTATCCTTGAAGAAATAGCATGGAATCGAAAGACTTGCTCGGTCAGCTTTTTAGATATTCATGCTGAGACTTCCGAAATTATTGCCAGTTTTCAAGCTCTCTCTTATCGAAGACCAAAACTTAAAAAAGTTGGCATTTATACCATAATTACTTTAAAAAATCTTCATCAGTCTTTGACAGAAGCATCTTGCCAAGAAATTTTAAATCAATATGTTCATGGTATTGGTTGGGATGATTTACAGTCTATTAGCTTTTTGGAAATTACATCTGATTCTTTTCATCTGCATATTATATTTAATCGCGTTACTCCGTCAGGTAAACTTATTGATTTAGCCTGCTTGGGAGCTGATTGGAAACAATATGAACTCCTCCAAAGGTGCTGTTCTCAGGCTGTGCAAAAATCTTTATCTCAATGGTACGAAGAAAAACTGAACTCATCGGCAAGAGTTGGTATGAAAACATCGGTATGAAAATTAAAAATTAACAACTAATAGTCTTATGTTTGATGAGCGACATTTACAGTTGAGTTCTGCTTATGCCAAAAGCAGTGAATACTTTGCCAGAGCAGTGATAGCTCCTTATCTAAAATTTGTATTTGACTCGATAGGGTTAGCAATTGATAATGAAATAAATAAGAGATTAAAATTGTCAACTGGTCAAGAAGCTTATGTGATGACTCCTGATGAAAATGGTGGTTGGAAATGGCAGAAATTTGACCCGCAAACTGAGGAATTTAGTCAAGCAGAGTTTGAAGAATTTGAGGAATTATTAACAGAACTATTAACTCCGCTTTTACCATCTTCTGGTGAAACTCCACTTTTACCACCAGATAATACAGATCCGCTTTTACCTGGCTCTAACACACCTCCTAAATTATCTCCGAGTGATTCACCTCCGCTTTTGCCACCCTCTGATAGACCTCCATTTTTGCCCAATTCTGCTACACCTGTTGAATTGGTGGCTATACCAATCGCTCAAGAGGCTGACTCAATTTGGCAGGAGGCAGAGAGCAGAGGGGCACAGAAGCAGAGGAGTAGAGAAGAGGAGGAGCAAACAAGTGAAGAAGAAATTTGTACAAGTTTTTTCCCTCCGGCCCAAAAGCCTCCTTCTCCCGTGCCCCTGCCTCTTGTGACATCACGCATAGATATAGATCCAAATCATTGGCAAGAATTAGTCGAGGGGAGTGGGATTGCTCCAGAAATTGTCGAGCTTAATTTTAAGAGTTTACATTTAGACCCAATAGAATTTGAGCATGAAGCATGGGAATATCTCATGTACAGCCCAGAACTAAAACGTATTAATACTGGACGACTATCTACTGGAATACTCAACCAATATTCTCACCTTGAAGATGGCGGGTGGTGGTGTAATGCTGGTGTAGATCCTCGCTCATTTGCTTCGCTCCAACCATCACAAAAGCCAACCCAGAAACTTTGGGGATGCTACAAACCTAATAACAAGAGAGAAAAGCTCGATAATCCAGGTAAGTTTATCAAATATGAGCATCCACCAAAGACTGGTTTAAGCATCTTCTTACTGGATGTGCCGATAAATATCGCTCAACAAATTTATGAATCGGCTGGAGTTGAACCAAGCATTAGCGATCGCACCAGTGGGTTTTGGTACTGTGTGTGGAAGCACAATGTTCCAGTCACACTCACTGAAGGAGCTAAGAAGGCCGCTAGCTTATTGAGCCAGGGTGAAGCAGCAATTGGATTACCAGGGATTTATGCTGGCTATCGTAGTAAAGATGGGCTGGGAAATCAAATTGTGCCTGTATTACATGATGAATTGGCAGTTTTTGCTACCTCAAACAGGGACATCAAAATTTGCTTTGACTATGAAACTCGGTATAAAACTAAGCGCAACATTGATATCGCTACATCCCGGACTGGTCAACTTTTATCTGATGCTGGCGCTCAGGTCAGTGTCGTTGAATTACCAGGGCCAGAAAAAGGTGTAGATGATTTGATTGTTGTACAGGGGGTAGAAGCCTTTAAGCAAGTATTTATGGCATCTGTCCCCTTGGATGATTGGATTAAGAAAAATCAGCCACCCGATTTACGCCTAACAGTCTTTCTGAAAAATGGTGAACAGATCCATCTTTATGAACAACTTGGTGATGGCACTGTTAATCTAAATCCGTCAAGAGAAAGTGTGGAAGAAGAACAGACAATTGCTCTTTTTGGAAAAACTCGTTCCAAGTTGTCAATCATACAACCAACAGACCTAATTACAACCCCAGAAAGTTCATCCCAAAATATAGGAGGGCAAGTAATAGATGCTGAAGTACTTGCCGATGAAAGTAAAGAAGAAGTTGCTCCTGCTCAAAACGCTTCTCTACCTTTAAAGGAGGTATCGGTTCACTCCTTTGATTCTTGGGCAAGAAGAGAACAGGTTAAACAATACCAGCAGAATTTTTTCAGAAAGCGTTTAGAAGCTAGAGAAAATAAGGAAATTGCTTCTGTAGCTTATGCCCTTGTGAAGAATTATGGTGTTGAAAAAGATGGTAATTTAGTTTATCAGGCTGATGCTTTTACTATCATAAAATTTGGCAATAATTACAGTATTCATCGCCGCGCTGACGAAACCTTGGCACTAATGGAATTTTCCGCCGATAAATGGGGAGCTATCACTCTGTCTGAGCAACCCAAAGATATGTTTCCAATCGAAAGGCAGGAGTTTTTATTAGTTGCTGATTATCTCAAAAGTGGCAAACAGCTACCTTCAGTCGATGAAGACCCCAGGAAAATTGCTAATACCCTTGGTTCGCTCTCCTTTGATGGTACGCACACAATTTTAGAGAGCTTCAAAACTTCTGAAATCTTGCAAATCCTCACTCAAACTCTAAAAAGGACTGGTTGTGATGATTTGCAATTGGGCAATTACCGTATTCTCTACCAGAAAAGCCAACTTGATACTACATCTACTCTGCAACTTCTCAAAACTGAACATACTGGTGTTACAAGAGTTGCTGCCAGCTTTGAATTCAGCAGAACAGATTCAGGTATGACACATCAACTTAAGACTCTTGCTATTACTGAACAAGACATAGCTAAACTCAGATTACTTGCTCAAAAGTTGGATATTCAACAACCTGCCAAGGAAGCAACTACCAATCCTCATGCTACCCGTGATATCGAAGTGCCTATTCACCCGAAAATTGCTAAACTTTGGCAAGACTTAGAAAATAGGCAACAAAAAAGTAATTCTGTTCCTTACACAGCAGCACAGGTTGAACAAAATTTTCTTTCCCCGGACTCTACATTTGACCTAGCTAGCAATTCTCAAGATATAAATTTGCAGCCAGCCAATACAGCAGTAGCTAAACCAATCAAAAAAACATCTACTTCTCAACATCAATTAAGCAAATCTGACATCGACAGCATTCCTCTACCCCTTCATCCTTTGCTTGGTCAATACTGGCAAGAGCTAGAAGATAATCATCGATGGGCTGATATCGCAAAACAGGAGAATGCTGAATTTCGTTTAAAGATTCAATCTAATGGCAAACTCTCCATTGGCGAACAACGTGAACTTTATAATAAACTTTTAATCCATAGTGTTGTTGAGCAAAGCGCCAAAGGATTAACTGATATTTCCCTTCCCCCACTAAATGAAATTATCCAAGATTTGATATTTGCCCGTAGTGAAGTCATTCATAACACCTACACCCCAAAAGTTGAAGTACATTCCCAAAAAGCTCAAAAACCACATCATAAGGCTCAATCTAATTCTGCTGAAAATGAACTGTAAACTACATTAGCCATGTATTCTAACCAATCATCTAATTCACTTCAAGAAACAGTCAGCAATATCAATCGTGACAGTGGCATTTCTAACAACATGATGGCTTACAGACTAGCACTCTTTCTGGAGAAACATCCACCGTCATTACAATCAACCACCACATTGGATGCATCTGAGCGAGAAAATCTCCAGTCAGAACTGAGAACAACCTTATCTCAAAATCTTCAAAATATTGAAAACTACAGACAAAATCTCAAACAGAAATATTACACAGAGTATTTAGAGAAATTTGCTGTAACCCAACAGTCATCTGTTATATCTCAACCAGATAACTCAGCAAGAGTTGAAAACTTAATTGCCCAGAAGAAGAATACATTCCTCCAACAGATATTTGAATCGGGAGTGCAAAAACTACCTTTAGGTCAAAGGGTCAGCAAAGAGGAAAAGGAGCAGCGAACAGGGAGTCAGACACAAAACAATATAAATAAATTTAGAGAAAACAATGTCTCACCAGCTATTGATATTGCTGAAAAATCTCTTATTAAAGCAGTTATGAGAACTGTCATGACAATGGGCAAGGATACTGAACAAGGACGCATTTATGAAGGCATAGCCTACAGATTGCAACTGTTTATTAAAGAAGGAATGCAACTTCTCAGTGTTCACAGAAAAACTGGCAATCCCGAAACAGCTTTTACAGCCTATAAAGATGACTCTAATGAGTTTCAAATTACACAAAATAACCTTTCATACTCAGAGACTAATCGACTCATTGCCTTTGATAAACAGCAAACAAGACAACAGCTTACATCTCAGCCTAATCATATTGATAAAGATAATAGCACTGAGCTTGGTGACTAAGCCCCTTTGGGGACTGTGGGAGGTGTCGGGAGTTAGTCGAGTAACCAATCATCTAGATGGATGGGTAATCATTTTGATTAATTCACTAAGAGCTTGATTATAACGAGCGCAGAGTTCTCTTGCTTGTTTAGATGTAAGGTACTGGCATTTCACCACAAGCTTTAACCAAACTTCACCCCCACACCTTCCACACCCATTTTTGACTAGCTAAAATAACCAACCAATCTACCCAAGAAAAAACCACCAATCAATAAATAACGCTTTGTCCGCTTCTCTATTCTTGAGAAGGGGGCAATTATTGTTCCCAACATTATGTAAAAACTCGCCTCCATTAGATTGCTACTAAATCTGAGCGTTGCCGCAATCATCAAACCTATAAATATCAGCCATTCCACCATCAATTCAATTTTATCCCAAAGTTTTTGGTCGTATAAATAGCGCATCTGATAATTCTCTAGTTTTAGACAATCTACTTAATCTAATTTCATCATCTCCAAAAACTTCTTAGCTTTTACTTTGATTTTACCTAAATTCTAAACTTTTTTTAATATCGCACTATAGTCAAGATTTACTTAAGTAAATATGTTATAAATGTTTTATGTTCCTGTAATCGAAGTAATCAAGATGATTCGATTAGTAATTATTGAAAGTGAAGCTCTAAGTCGGCTCGGAATCAAATCAGTTATTAATCAAGAGCAAGACTTTGAAATGTGTGGGGAAGCTGATAACGGAACTGAAGGGATGAGGCTTGTTGAAGAACTTAAGCCTGATATTGTTTTGCTCGATATTGCTTTGCCAGATATTAGTGGTTTGGATCTTATCTATAACATTAAGACGAGAACGGATAGTAAAGTCATTGTTCTCACTTATCACTCTAGTCAAGATGTAGTAAATTCTGCCTTCCAAAATGGCGCTGATTCATACATTCTTAAGAAGATGGATCTGCAATTAATTAAACACGCTATCAATACTACTCATCAAAATAGTTCTTTCATTGACCCAGAGATTGCTAAAAGATTTTTTAGAAACTTCGCTTCTGGCAACACAAAAATTAAGGGTAAAAGATACAGAGAAACCCTTACTGCTACAGAAGCCCAAATTCTCAACTTAATTGCCCGTGGTTTTTCTAATAAAGAGATCGCCGAAAAACTCTTTATTACAGTCAGTACAGTTAAGGGACACACCAGCCATCTTTTTTCCAAGTTAGGAGTTAGGGGTCGTGTTAACGCGATCATTATGGCTAGAGAACTTGGCTATTTAGAAACAGAAACCTCTAGAGTTAGTTAAGCTACTTTTTGGGTTTGGTTTTCTTAAGCTGAATCAAGCAATATCCCTGTAATCGGTTTTCTTGTTGACAGGCTGCTACGGCTGATTGGTTGGACAACAATAACTGGTACATTTGTTTTCCTTCGCTTGATTTTGCCCACTGCAAAATCTTCATCTCATTGGCTGACACTACAACTGACTGAGTTCCACCCAAATTTGAGACAACATTCCAAGTTGTCAGCGAACCTAAAAGCGCTCCTACCGCCATTACTCCTGTGCATATCCCTGATATAGACCAAAGTTTCCACCAACCCCAACCTTTGAATGAGCTATTTAAGGTTGATGGTGTTACATGCTTCATTTCATCACGCACAGCTTTCGATACTACTGTATAGTGCATCGACTGAGCGACTTTGCTAGTCGATTCTAGTTTCTGGTCAATCATTACTGCCCAAGCTTCTACCATTGCCTCCATCCGCGCTTGCAGGTCAATCATTGTTTCTTCGTTTCTGCCTAATGTTGCCATCAACTTAAACATCGGGTCATCTTCGGCTATTCCTAATTCATGGGATATTTGAGCTATGCGTTGTTGTTCTGCTTCCGAATATCCTTGTAAAATTTGTTCTGCTTTCATTTTTTAACCCTAAATATTCAATTGCTTTATCATTATTTAAAATCGAATCGTAAAAGTTTTTAATCCAGTGGTAAATGTAAGTCCGGTAAACCACATAAATTGACTTATCTCTACAAGCTAGTGAGTAAGGTTTTCCCGTTCTCTCCAATGTTTCGTAATGGTCACGATGTAACGCTGGCAAGAATATCTCAGTCCCACCCATTCTTTGTAACTTATCCTGCATTGATTGCTGATACTCTCCAAATCTCGTATCAAAATGCTGATTTTTTACTACTACATAGTTAGCATTATCAGTAGCAAACTCTCCCAAAGTTTTCAGGTAAGCTACACAATCTCTTCTGTGCGAAATTGGTTGTAAAAAAGTTAGTTTCCATTGATATGTAATTAAGAGATCGAACAGATCCGAACCCACAATATACTGACAGAGCTTATCTACATATTGCCCTGGCATATCAACAATAATTATATCTAATTCATTTTTGATAAAATCATCTAAAATTTTATCCGTACCTCCATTAAAAAAGTTTAAGCTTTCAATTGCCACTAAATTTTCATAAGCTTTTAATCTCTCACGATTGTCATGATCGTAGACCTGAATTTTTCTTCCTTGAACTTGAAACCAATCAATTAATAGTTTCGTAACTGTAGACTTCCCTACACGAGAGTCTCCTACAGTCATAATCATTCGCTTAGGAGAGTTCAACATTATTTAAACCTAACGACTCTTTTACTTGTTCAATCTCTTCTTTGAAAGTTCTTAACCAACTTGTGACTCTACCTTTAACCGAAGGTAAATCTGTTTGCTCCATCCCTTGCCTAAAAGTCATGCTATTTTCATCCAGGTAATCATAACTGCGTTCTATTAGTTCTGGCATTTTAATGTCAGAAAATGGGCTTTTTTGCGACTTTAGTTGTTGCTTAATTTTCTCAACTTCGGGAGAGTTTTTGTATCTCGTAAATTCATCAGGCTCCCCAAAAAATAAGTTCTTTACTACTATGTAATCTACTTGATTCCCACAAAAGCTATGCAAATCTATTAGTTGATTTATAGAATCGATAACGCGGCTAATAACTACTACCATAGTCACGCGGATATTGTAATGTTTTTCGGCTGTTTCCAGGAAAGTCATTTCTTCTACAAATTTCCGCAATATTCTTCTGGACTGTGGTGGTAATTCTAGTAAAAATAAAGATTCTGGCTGGATTATTTCACCATCTCCTCCTGGCTTGGGATTTGCTTTTGTTTTCATTTCATCAAAGAACTGATCTATATTGCCTGTTTTAAAAATATCAAGTGGTTCTATATGGCAATGCTGACCATAAAATCTTAATAATTGAGAATTGGAGCTATCAGCATCAAAGCCGATAAATCTTTGTCCTTTATCCAAATATGTTTGCACTAGTCCCCTTGCAAAAGTAGACTTACCTACACCACCCTTATCTCCAGTTACTATCACTAATCTCTTTTTGGTTATTTGCTCAATTGATTCTTCATTCGCCTTGTCTTCTGAACCATTATTCATAAGTTCGATACTATCTGTCACTTTCTTTCTCCTCATAATTATTAGTGGTCAAAAACTATAGGTTTAGGGGGTAGATAAATGGCACGCTTGATAACATGAAACCTTGCCGTTAGAAGGCGTGGGAGGAAAATAATTTATATTTTCCATACTCCCCTTAGTCCCCTGAGAAACATTCCAGTATTTGAAAGTAAAATATTTCTAAATATCTTTGTTTGCTAAAATCTGCTAAATTATCCGTAATTGGCTTGAAGGTTTGAAGAATTAAACCCTGCTCTATAATCTTCATCAAATCATAATTACTATTTAACTTTAAAAATTTATATATAGAGAAATCTAATTCTTGAGCTATTAATAAATTTGGAGCTAATGCTACTAATCTAGTATACAG
>NNBV01000251.1_pt1 | contig 21183 bp, 17 predicted proteins | sample 1173771 | NCBI WGS metagenome assembly NNBV01 (sample SAMN07173938, study PRJNA388173) | plant metagenome | isolation source: symbiotic tissue sample KVS11 | place: Norway: Troms, Kvaloya island | reverse complement strand
TTATATACTGCTGTAGTTAAATTTATAAAACTTAAATTAATCAACTCATCTTCGCCATTTTTCTAGCATGAATAAAACATCTGAAAGTCGGCAAAAAAGAACTGCCCTAATTACAGGAGCGGCTAGTGGGATCGGCTATCAATTAACCCAGATTTTTGCTCGGCATAGTTATAATCTGGTGTTAGTGGATAAGAATGAAGAAAAGCTTGCTGAAATTATAAATGAATTTCCGCAAAAGTTTGGTATTTTTGTGAAAATTTTGGCTAAGGATTTATCTATCCCAACATCTCCAGAAGAAATTTTTACAGAACTCCAGCAAGAATCCATCAAGATTGATGTGCTGGTTAACAATGCTGGCTTTGGTACTTATGGAGCATTTAGCACAACAGACCTCAGCATTGAACTGCAAATGCTTCAGGTGAATATAGTCAGCCTGACTCATTTAACCAAGTTATTTCTTAAAGATATGATCGAGCAAGACTATGGAAAAATATTAAATGTGGCCTCTGCTGCTGCTTTTCAACCGGGGCCTTTAATGGCAGTTTATTTTGCTACTAAAGCTTATGTCTTATCATTTTCAGAAGCGATCGCTAATGAATTAGAGGGCACAGGTGTCAGTGTGACTGTTCTTTGTCCGGGGCCAACAGCATCAAAATTTCAACAAACTGCTGCTATGGAAGATTCAAAGATTGCTAGTGTTAACAGAATGATGGATACGGCAACCGTTGCTAAGATTGGTTATCGGGGTTTAATGAATAACAAAACTGTTGTTGTTCCTGGGATGAGAAATAAGATATTGAGTGAAAGCGTCAGATTTACACCCAGAAATCTAGTAACCAAGGTTGTGAGAAGTATGCACGAACTCAAAAAGAAATAGGTAGTCCGATATCCTATACTATTTTCAACTAAATTGCAGTTTAGCCAGCACAATTGCTTAGTCATAATCCAATCCGGTTGGGTTAAGAGTTATTGGTGTAAATAATTGGTCTTTCAAGACGCGATTTATCGCGTCTCTTCATCAGGGTTTTGTTGCTCATTCTGAACTGTATTGAGTCATAATATTCGCCCGTTTTCCGGGCGAATATTATTAATTACCCCACTTAATAAAGCTAGTGTGGTAAAACTTACTAGAGAAGACGACTCTCTAAATTAGCCAAGTAACCCTTGGGGTCTCTGCGAAATCGAAATTGTTCAATTCTTGCAATGCGTAGTGTTTTTGCAATTGAGAGCGTAATTGAAGCCAAGTAACAATATCAACTTGTGCTAAATCAGATTATATTTTATGCGCTTCACCAACAAATATGTGATTTAAAAGATATCAAGATCGACCAAAAGCTACTTAATGAGTTACTTGAAGAAAATCAGCAAGATGTAGAATCTTTTTTAGAAAATTGGGAGGACTTATAAAATTTACAATAATACTTGGTTTATTTACGCCGTGTTGTACTAGAATCCTATGTGATTTGTGAAAATTAGCGATCGCTAATATCCCCGACTTCTTACCAGAAATCGGGGATATGACTTTTCACATCATTTAGAAAATCTCTCTTCAAACCTCTTCTCTTGTAGGGGAGAAGCTTTAAATTTTCTCCCTTCCCTAGTAGAAAAGTGGGCTAAAGGGTTAGGTTTCACGTTGGTTTTTCCACATAACGTAAAAAGTCAGACTCACTTAGGCAACAAAGTCTAAAGCGATAGATACGTTTGTAGTATCTTGCACAACAGCAATTAAATCGCCATTTCTGTAGATAAGGGTATCTAAAGCTGCGCTGCCACCGAAGATGCTTTTTGTAAGATTGTAGTTATTGATACTACCACCAATTCTAATTTTGTCACCTTCCGATCGCTTAAAATCTGTAATTATGGCATACGCACTGCCCAAATAGTCAATGTTGGTAAAAGAACCGTTGTAACCAAGACTAAATGTATCCGCCCCAGTACCGCCAGTATACCTGTCGATTTCGTCACTACCACCACCATAGCCATTGAGAAAATCATTGCCTGCACCACCACTCATTGTGTCATTTCCACGTCCCCCGTAGAGCAGATCGTTACCATCTTCACCATTCAAGTAGTCATTACCTCCGGCAGTACCACTACCATTGGTGATTTCATCACCAAAGAGCGCGTCATTACCCTTTCCGCCATAGAGGAAATCATTACCAGCCCCACCAAGTAGGTTGTCATCACCATCACCACCGAAGATATAATCGTTGCCACCTTTGCCCTCAAGGTTATCGTTTCCTCCCAAACCACTCAGAACGTTTGAGTAATCATTTCCTATAATCTTATTGTTAAGGCTGTTGCCGGTGCCAGAGGAAGCAGTATTGGCATACAATAATGTCAAATTCTCCAGGTTAGCCCCTAGAGTGTAGCTAGTATAAGATAAAACGGTGTCAGTACCCTCGTTTGTATTTTCAGTAATGGTGTCAGCCGTATCCCCCGTTTGTGCAGAAATGAGGTAAGTATCATTGCCTGTTCCACCAATTAAAATATCAGTGCCTGCTCCACCCCATATAAAGTCATCGCCTGCTTCACCATAAATAACATCATTGCCATCGTCTCCGTAGAGAGTATCTTTGCCTCCGCGACCCAGGATAGTGTCCTTACCGTTGCCGCCAGAAACTAAATCATTTCCCTCTCCAGCATCGATTATGTCGTCTCCGCCTTTGCCATTAATATTATCGTTGCCTGCATAACCAAAAATGGAGATATCAGCCAATTCAGTACCTATTAGATTGTCATTGCCAGAAGTGCCGTAGATAGCCATAAATAATCTCTTTTTGCTATTTTTCTTAGGACTTCGCAAGTGTCATACTTTTTTCGTAGAGGTTCTCCAGAGCGGATTTGTTTTTGCTCTAGATTCCATAATAGAAAATACATCTGCTAGCTGCGTCAGTCATTACATAACATATTGTTTCTCCAATATGAATATTCTGTTTTTCGGATTTTCTTCATTGTTCGTAATCTAATTGACCAAGTTTTACCAACTTTTCGAGATTAAAGTTGGTAAATTAGGGATTAGTTGAGCTAATTCTTCCCTACGCAACTATGCCATTGGATTTATCGCCTCTTTAGACTTGTCCGAAATATTGCCTGTGCGTAGGCGTAGCCCGTCGTAGACATCGCTACTAAGCTTCATTCTTTTACCGCATCTGATTTAACACAAGTTGATATTGTTACTTGGCTTCAATTACGCTCTCAATTGCAAAAACACTACGCATTGCAAGAATTGAACAATTTCGATTTCGCAGAGACCCCAAGGGTTACTTGGCTAATTTAGAGAGTCGTCTTCTCTAGTAAGTTTTACCACACTAGTAATAAAGAATATTTTCTTGCTTTGAAAGTATTGCTGTATATTTGTTTGTTCTGACAAAATTATTAAAGTTTCCCGGACTCCTTTTTAAGAGCGAATTAACATCGGGTCATAAATTTGACATTCCTGAACCCCATAATTGCCCAGAATCAAGCTAACTTGCTCAAGCTCATTGTCGGTGCCACTAACGATGAGTATGTAATTGCCTATTTCAATTTGTTCGTTGTAAAAGCGTGCCCATTCATCTCCTATTCCTAGCCTCATAGCGTCAAAGCGCTCACTTAAATTAACACCTATTGACCCAATTAATTGAGAAAAGTCTTTGCAAATTAAGGAAATCTGATTTGCTGGAAAACCTGCGGTATATATATCATTAATTGCCCCTTCAGCATTATCTATGTTATCAAAGTAACTTACAGCGTGCTTGGTCAAAATCCCACTTTTATTAGGAATAGCAGTTGCAGAAGTCGTTGTATCTGGATAATTTGTAGGTAATTGCTCACTGTTGAAATGCTCGTAAATACCAAACTCTTCAATACCCCAACGCTGTAGAATTGCTTCTACTTTAGCAATTTCAAAAGATGTACAATCCACGATTATTAAATAGTGTCCATGCTCTACTCGCTCGTTATATGCTTTAGCTTGCTCTTCTGATATTCCCCAACCAACTAGCGCACCAGCAAAAGTCCCAGTAGCTGCACCAATACTTGCCCCTACAAGGGTTGTAACCAAAGCAGTTGCTGCTGCACCAGCCAGCATTATTGGCCCAACTCCAGGAATTGCTAAAGTTCCAAGACCTACTAATAAACCAGTCAACCCACCAACAGCGCCTCCTGAAAGCCCTCCGACTGTTGCACCTTCATCAGCTTTATCACCAGTACGCTCTTTTATTTCATTATCAGCAGTTTCATAATTACGGTCTGTATTATGTACAACTACAGATACTTTTTCCATCGCCAAGCCAGAATCTTTCAACTCATGTAGTGCCTGTTCTGCATCTCGACGATGAGTAAATACGCCTACAGCACGTTGATATTGACTTACAACCATTATGACTCCTTGATAACAGGGGAAAATTAATTTCCTATAAATCTAGTTTTGCATTACCTGTAATCTTAAATACAACTTTGTTTAACCTAAAACCATCCTAAGTAATAAAAAAAATTAATTGACAAATACCTGACTTGATTGCTGGGGTCAATCTAAAATCTAAAATTGGATGACTACTCCTCTAACCCAGATTTCTCTCTTTTGAAAAATTCAGGCGAAATACCCCGCGTTTAGTGTCATACGGTGTACACACAAGTCTCTTAACCTGTACCTTTGTTGCATCAACCTGCACCTTTGTTGCATCAACCTGCACCTTTGTTGCATCAACCTGCACCTTTGTTGCATCAACCTGCACCTTTGTTAGATCGACTTGTACCTTTGTTGCATCAACCTGCACCTTTGATGCATCGACTTGTACCTTTGTTGCATCAACCTGCACCTTTGATGCATCGACCTGCAAAAATTAACCTACCCTACGTTACGCAGTAATTCTAAAAAACTTGTGTGTACATACACGGTAGCAGCGTCAGCAGAGCGGGGTAGTTAAAAAAACCTGATCAACGGATTTTTTCCTTTAAAAAATCTGTTGATCAGGTTTAGCCGTTTGCAAAAAATTGGTCAAGATTACACTCTATCTATTTTGACAGTTCTGGTGTGAGGAGAATGTGGTTTTCAGCAATGCGAGCAAATGCAGGTGTAGACCAGCGATCAACTACTTTGCCTATAACTGACATGTCTTGAACTAAGCGGTCAAATTTATCAGGGGTGAGAGATTGGGGCCCATCGGATAAAGCTTTTGCGGGATTGGGGTGAACTTCAATCATTAAGGCATCTGTACCAGCTGCGATCGCAGCCATTGCCATCGATGGAACATATTCAGACCTACCCGTACCATGACTAGGATCAATCATAATCGGTAAATGGGTTAGCGATCGCAACACCGGAAGCACAGATAAATCTAAAGTATTCCGGGCATATTTACCATCAAAAGTTCTGATTCCCCGCTCACAAAGAATCACATTTGGGTTTCCAGATGCCAAAATATATTCTGCTGCCATCAACCACTCGTCAATTGTCGCAGACATCCCCCGCTTGAGTAGCACAGGTTTATCTTGAGCGCCTACCTTTTTGAGCAACGAGAAATTGTGCATATTCCGCGCTCCGATTTGGATTATGTCAGCTGTTCTCGCCACTGCTGATAAATCCGCAGCATCCATCAATTCTGTGACGATACCCAAACCAGTAGCTTCCTGTGCTGCTGCTAATAAATCTAAAGCGCTTTCACCATAACCTTGAAAAGCATAAGGAGAAGTGCGGGGTTTATAGGCTCCGCCACGCAGAAAGTGCGCTCCTGCTGCCTTCACGCGCTTTGCTGTTTCGACAATCATCGCTTCATTTTCAACGGAACAAGGGCCGGCTACAACTACGATTGGATGATGTTCGCCAAAATAGACATCACCGTTGGGTGTAGGTACAACAACTTCGCTGGCTTCTCCATGTCGAAATTCTCGACTTACCCGCTTGAAAGGTTGTTGCACTCGTAATACTTGCTCAATCCAAGGGCTGAATTCTTGAACCTGTAATTTATCGATGCTGGTGGTATCACCAATTAGCCCTAGCACAACTTTATGAGTGCCAACGCTTTTTTCTACGGTGACTTTCCAAGTGTCACTCAGTTCTTCGCTGATGCGAGTGATTTCCTCAGCAGGTGTACCGCTTTTAAGTATGATAATCATCTATTTTTCCTTGTGTAAGTTATTGGGTGTAATACATTCCGTTCGTATGGGCACAGCAATACTCTTTGGTGTCAACTTAAGCTCAAACGCTTATTCCACAGGCGTTTTACCCCCCTTAATCCCCCCGATGCATTGGGGGGAAAAAGAAATCCAGTTCCCTCCCCTTTACAAGGGGAGGGTTAGGGTGGGGTAACGCGGATCGTGATGGTCAGCAAGTGAACTCAATATCACGTCTTGACAAGGGTTTCACGTTAAGTTGACACCAATGAGCAATGCTGCACCTCTACCTTGGTAATTAGTGCAAAAATTCCGCAAGTTGTTCTAGTTTTGTCCAAGCTGCACCGCTTTGCAGGATTTCCTTCGCCAGGACAATACCTTTAACACAACCGGCTAAAACATCCGTTTCCCCATGAATGGCTTCACCAACTTGGAGCGCTAGGGCTGTATTTAAAGCGACTACATCTTGCTGCGCTTGAGTACCTTTACCTTGCAAAACGGCCTTCAAAATTTCGGCATTTTCTTCAACATCTCCACCGCGTAATGCCGCAGTGGGGGCAAAATTCAAACCAAGTTCTTGAGGATTCAGCGTTAGAGAACGAACTTTTTTATTTTGGAGTACAGCTAAGTCGGTGACATCTGCTAAACCAGCTTCATCTAAACGTTCCCGTCCGTGAAGTGCGATCGCTTGTTGACATCCCAATTGCGATAAAGCTTGAACAATTTCCTCTAGTAAAAGCGGATCGTTCACACCAATAATTTGCCCCGTTGGCCGCATGGGATTTACTAGCGGGCCGAGTAAGTTAAAAACAGTCCGCACCTTCAAAGTTTTTCGCAAAGTTGCGATCGCTTTGAGTGCAGGATGCCAACCTGGAGCAAACAAAAAGGTGATTCCAACTTCACCTACTGCGGCTTGCACTTTTTCAGGAGTGGCGTTGAGATTTATCCCCAAAGCTTCCAGCACATCAGCCGAACCAGTCTTGCTAGATGCCGAACGATTGCCATGTTTGGCAACTTTTACCCCGGCGGCGGCGGCAACAAAAGCGACAGCAGTGGAAATGTTAAAGGTTGAAGCGCCATCTCCACCAGTTCCACAGGTGTCAATTAGAGGGATTGGAGACTGAGTACTGGGTACTGGGGATTGGGATTGTAAAACCCTGGCCATGCCCACTAATTCTTCTGCGGAGACACCTTTAGCTTGGATTGCGGTTAAAATCGCTCCTGATAAAACATGAGGGATAGAATCTGTGAGCCAACCTTGCATTAAATCTGTAGCTTGGGAAACCGTCAACGATTGCCGATTTAGCAACTGTTGTAATAAAGCTGGCCAGTTGTAGAACTCAGGATTAACGGGGATTTCAGGTGGAATTTGAGTTAGAGCTATCATAATTAGTCATTGGTCATTGGTCATTAGTCATTGGTCATTGGTCATTAGTCATTAGTCATTAGTCATTGGTCATTGGTGATTTACGAAGGACAAATGACAAATGACAAATGACAAATTAAGGAATCAGGACTTTGGCGACGGTTTGCACATCTTTGTCACCTCTACCAGAGCAATTGATGACGATGCGGGGACTACCTTTTAATTGAGGACAAAGGGTTTCGAGATATGCGATCGCATGAGCAGTTTCCAAAGCTGGGATAATTCCTTCTAGTTGCGAAAGTCTTTGGAATGCATCTAACGCCTGTTTATTGGTGACGCTGTAATATTCGGCGCGGCCAAGATCCTTTAAATAACTATGTTCTGGCCCTACACCGGGATAATCTAATCCGGCGCTAATTGAATGGGCTTCGATGACTTGACCATCATCATCTTGCAGTAAATAGCTCATTGCACCATGCAATACACCGATTTTTCCCTTTGTCAAGGTAGCAGCGTGTTTTTCTGTATCTACACCTTCACCCGCCGCTTCCACTCCAATTAGACGCACCGAAGTTTCATGGACAAATTCATTGAATAAGCCGATCGCATTGGAACCTCCACCCACGCAAGCCAGTAAAATATCTGGTAATCCTCCCCATTTATCCTGGGATTGAGCGCGAGTTTCTACACCAATTACCGCGTGGAAGTCACGGACAATCATCGGGTAAGGATGAGGGCCTGCAACGGAACCGAGGATGTAATGGGTTGTTTCGACATTTGTCACCCAATCCCGAATTGCTTCGGAAGTTGCATCTTTGAGAGTTCCCGTACCCGCTTCTACTGGACGAACTTCTGCACCCATTAATTTCATGCGGAACACATTCAGCGATTGGCGTTCCATATCGTGGATGCCCATGTAAATCACGCATTTCAAACCAAACCGCGCACATACGGTTGCAGTCGCTACACCATGTTGACCTGCACCTGTCTCGGCAATAATCCGTTGCTTACCCATGCGTTTAGCTAGCAACACTTGAGCTAAAGCATTATTAATTTTGTGAGCGCCTGTATGATTTAAATCCTCACGCTTCAAATAAATTTGTGGCCCAGTGCCATCTGGTCGAGCGTAGTTTGTTGTCAGGCGTTCCGCAAAATATAATGGGCTGGGTCGTCCTACATAATCACGCAGTAAGTTTTGCAGTTCTGCTTGGAAACTCGGCTCGTTGCGATATTGATGGAATGCTGCTTCTAACTCACTTAATGCAGGCATTAAGGTTTCTGGGACGTATTTACCGCCAAATCTGCCAAATCTGCCCAAAGAATCTGGTTGAACGGTTGCAGTTTTGATGTCTTGTATGCTTACCACTGGTTAAAATCCTTTTATGTTGAAATATACTTTTGAAAACTTGCACTACAGTCAAGATTCGCTTTGTATTTCCTTCTTGGCGTCCTTGGCGTCTTGGCGGTTCGTTACTCTTCCATCGAACCGCCAAGACGCCAAGGACGCAGAGAGAAGAGAAAGCTTGTTTACTTAGCGTTTTTGCAGGGATACTGGAGTAATTGCTGCTTTGAGTTCCTGACAAAATTTTTCCACGGCTTGTAATCTCTCAGTTGGGCTACCTTCAGCTAAACGTTTGACGAAGGCGCTACCAACAATCACTGCATCTGCTCCCCATTCCATAACTTGATGCGCTTGTTCTGGTGCTGAGATGCCAAAACCAACGCCGATGGGTTTATCGGTGACGCTTCGCAAGTCGGTAATTAAATCTTTTACACGGTCTTGGATTTGAGCGCGGATACCTGTAACTCCGGTGACGCTTACAAGATAGATAAAACCTTGAGATTGACGAGCGATCGCTAAAATTCTATCTTTAGAACTAGTGGGAGCTACAAGTAAAATTACCTCAATCCCAAAAGATGCAGCAGTCTGGATTAATTCTTCTGCTTCTTCTAAGGGTAAGTCTGGCACTACTAACCCGCGCACCCCAGCCGCAGCAATTTTGAGCAAAAATGTCTTAATACCCCGGTGCAAAATGGGATTGTAATAAGTAAATAGAATTATCGGCGCTTTCAGTGTAGGAGTTACAGCTTCTAACATCTCTAGCACTTGCTCTAATTTCGTGCCTTTTTGCAAAGCGCGAGTTGCTGCTGCTTGAATTACAGGCCCATCTGCGAGAGGATCGGAGTAGGGAATGCCTAACTCGATAAAGTCAGCACCGTTGCGATCTAAAATGCGTAAAGCCTCGGCAGTGGTTTTTAAGTTAGGATCGCCTGCTGTGATAAAGGGGATTAAAGCACACTGTTGGCGATCGCGTAAAGTCTGAAAATGAGCGGAGATAGAAGTCATGCAGAAAAATAGTTAATGATTGGTTAATAGTTCTGGAATAATCAACACTTAGCAATTAGCGATACCCACGCTAAATTTTTTGTTAACGAGTCTTTTATCTCCGTTAACGAGTCTTTTATCTCCGTGAATGAGTCTTTTATCTCCGTGAATGAGTCTTTTAGCTCCATTAATGAGTCTTTGAACTCCATTAATGAGGCTTTTATCTCCGTGAATGAGTCTTTTAGCTTCATTAATGAGTCTTTGAACTCCGTTAATGAGTCTTTTATCTCGGTTAATGAGGCTTTTATCTCGGTTAATGAGGCTTTTATCTCGGTTAATGAGTCTTTTATCTCCATTAATGAGTCTTTTAGCTCCGTTAACGAGTATCAGAGCTTCATTTTTTAGGTTTACCTCAGCACTCAGCACTCAAAAGACTACGTACAGCTTGTTCTACATCGCTTTGTTTAACTAAAGACTCTCCAACCAAAACTGCACGGACACCAGCTTCAGCAACAAAAGATAAATCAGCAGGTGTATAAAGTCCAGACTCACTAACGACGGTGATATCTAAGCTTTGCAAATATTGCTGGCGCTGTATTAAAAGTTGCTGTGTTATTCCTAAATCAACGGTAAAATTTTCTAAATTGCGATTGTTGATTCCTACTAAATGTAAATCGTCAAGCTTAAGCACCCTATCCAGTTCAGCTAAAGTATGGACTTCTACCAGTGCATTCATGCCCAAATAGTGAATTAGTCGCAAAAAGCTTTGAAGTTCTTGGTCTGATAATATAGCGGCAATCAACAAAACTGCATCTGCGCCTGCTGTCCGTGCTAGATAGATTTGATAAGGGTCAATGATGAACTCCTTACACAGTAGGGGTAATGCTACTTGCTGACGGATACCACGCAGATTATCAAAACTGCCCTGAAAAAACTTATGATCAGTGAGGACTGATAGACAAGCTGCGCCACCTCGTTCATAAGCTTGAGCGATCGCTACAGGGTTAAAATCTGCCCGAATAATCCCACGGCTAGGTGATGCTTTTTTTACCTCAGCAATTAAGCTAGGTTGCTGAGGATTTTGTTGTAAAGCAGCCAGGAAATTTCGGATAGTTGGAGCCGCAATTAATTGCTGTTGCAAATCAGCTAAAGAAAATTCCTGCTGCATCTGTGCAACTTCTTGCCTTTTATGCAACACAATCTCTTCAAGAATATGGCGGGAAGTCGTAACTTGCTTAATCATAAAATTTTTAGGGAAGGGTGAGAATTTCCTACTCTTGACAAATGACAAATGACAAATGACAAATGACCAATGACTAATGACCAATAACTAATGACTCTTCAACCTGAGTATATGCCCGCACCACATTTTTAATGATTTCCAGACCGACTTCCCCGGCTAAAGTCATAATTGATTCTGGATGAAACTGAACGGCGGCGATGGGAAGTGTCTGATGTTCAATGCCCATAATTACGTCGTCATCAGAAATTGCTGTCACCTTCAGTTCTTTTGGTAAATGTTGCGGTAGGGCAAATAATGAGTGATATCTACCAACTGTGAAAGATTCCGGTAAATTTTTGAAGGTGACAGAATCGGAATCAGTCACGAAAATCCGTGAAGATTTACCATGTTGAGGATAGTTGAGAACTCCCAATTCTCCACCAAAAGCTTCAACGATACTTTGCAGTCCTAGACAAACTCCGAAAATAGGAATTTGGCGATAAAGAAGGGCGCCGATAGTTTCCGAAACTCCAAAATCACTTGGTCTACCAGGGCCGGGAGATAATACAACTAAGTCAGGGCGTTCTGTGTCGAATAGTGAATCAGAAAAACCGTGACGTAATGTAGTGACGCTTGCACCAGTTTGGCGAATGTAATTAGCTAATGTGTGAACAAATGAGTCTTCATAATCTATTAGTAAGATACGTTTGCCATCTGCTGCACTGGGGAAGATTTTAGTTAATTTTATAGAACTGGACTTATCAATTTTCTGACTAGTTTGCTTAACACGGCGAATCGTTTCAAATAAAGCTGCTGCTTTGGTAATTGTTTCTTGTTCTTCTGCTTGGGGTATGGAGTCATAAAGGACAGTCGCACCAACTCGCACTTCGGCGATGCAGTCTTTTAATCGAATTGTCCGCAGAATTAATCCAGTATTTAAATTGCCATTGAAATTTAAATAGCCGACTGCTCCACCATACCAACGGCGGGCGCTACGTTCATGCTGTTCGATAAAATCTATGGCGGCTTTTTTGGGTGCGCCGGTGACTGTAACCGCCCAAGTGTGGGAAAGAAAGGCATCTAAGGCATCAAATTGCGATCGCAATATACCCTCAACATGATCCACTGTATGGATCAGATGGCTGTATAATTCAATTTGGCGACGACCAATCACTTGTACTGAACCAGGTTCGCAGATTCGAGATTTGTCATTGCGATCGACATCAGTACACATCGTCAACTCAGCTTCATCTTTGTGAGAGTTGAGTAAATGACGAATTTGCACCGCATCGTCAAGAGCATCTAGTCCCCGGCTAATAGTGCCACTAATAGGACAAGTTTCTACCCGCTTCCCTTCAACTCGCACAAACATTTCTGGAGATGCGCCAATTAAATATTCTCCACCTAAATTAAAAATAAACCCATAAGGACTAGGATTTATATCCTTTAAAGTTTCAAATAGTTTGCTAGGTTCATCTTCATAGTCTTCAAAAAAGTTTTGACTAGGAACAACTTCAAATAAATCGCCTCTGCGGAAATAATCGAGTGCAGCCTCAACTTTTTTGGCATACTCGCCTACTTTATGATCAGCAGTTTGATTCGGGAAAAGATGTTTTCCGCGATAATCAACAGACTCACCTGTTCGAGGCAAATTCTTTGTGTTGCCATGCGCTGTTTGAAAATCATATTGGAGACGAAATGCCCGTTGCTGATAGTAGTCAACAACTATCAATTCATCTGGCAGATAAAGCACCAAATCACGCTGATCTGTAGGACGTTCCAGAAGTTGGGTAATTGGTTCAAACTGAAAAACTAAGTCATAACCAAACGCACCATATAATCCTAAATGCTCGTCTTCTTGACTAGAAAAAGTATGTAGAACTTCGCGGACAACAGTAAATGCTGAAGGTTGCTTACTGCGTTGTTCTTCAGTAAATAATCTTTTTGTAGATTTAACAAAGCCAACAATATTGTTATTATCTAGAGTAACTTTCTCAAGTTGTGTTGAGTTAGATAAGCACTCTAAAAGTAATGGTAAAAGTACTTGACCACGTTCATTTAACGCTATCAAATTAAAAGCATTTTCCTGTGTAGTCAATTCCAATGGAGGATTGACAAATCCGATCGCCCATCTTTTGTATCTGCCTGGATATTCGTAGCTGCTTCTTAGCAAGCCTCCACGCTGAGAATTTAAGTGAAACAGAATATCTTCAAGGGCAGTGTCCATCTTCACTTCAGTGATGGAGCGAGAAACACTTATACCGCCAAGGGTTTTATAAGAACGGGAATCAAAAATCATAGGTAATTTCTCACTAATTGTCATTTGTCATTTGTCATTTGTCATTGGTCATTTGTCATTCGTCATTTGTCATTTGTTATTTGTCGTTTGTAGAGATGACGATGCTATCTGATTTGTGAAGAATTAAATAACCATCTTATCTACTAGAGGCTTTGTCAACGCGAAGTGTATCGTAGAGAAAAAAGAATATTTATGAATGCTATAAATAACTAATTTAGACAACTCGATATCAATCTAAATCAACCTATTTTAATCCGCAGATTATTTGTGAAAAATATAATCAAAAACTTGTCGCTTCTTACTTAAGAGTACTAGATATCAAGCAGATAATACATTGAATAATTTTTCGATCGGGTGTCAATTTATTCGCTTTTTATACTGCTTATCTAGTACTTTTCCGAATAACGCTGTTTAAAATTCTCCGCCTCCCTCAAAAGTAGTAGATAATCTCAAAACCTAGCATTAAACCTCTGCGTTACTCTGCGCTTCCCTCCGCGTCCCTCTGCGTTTAAAATCCGAAAAACTCCCTCAACAACGATATTGCTTCCCTATACAACAACAAATCCACCTCATGAACCTCAATTCCTTTCCCAATCCCTTGTAACAACATTAAAGTCAATTCTCCCCCCAAATGTTCCCGGAACTCAGTTAAACCCCGGAACAAACAATCAGGATGTTCCAATTGTGATAACTTCTCAGCCAGTTCTGGCACATACAACATGAAACCCAACGCCGATAAAGTATTTAATATTCGTTGCCATTCTGAACAATCAAGCAATCCTAATAAATAAGAATAGGTGCTATCCAAAGCAATACCGATCGCAACTGCTTCGCCATGACGCAAGCGATAATTAGTCAAATGCTCCAGTTTATGAGCCGCCCAATGTCCAAAATCCAGGGGACGAGACGAACCCATTTCAAAAGCATCGCCGCTATTGGCAATATGTTCTAGGTGCAACTGGGCGCAACGATAGATAACCTGTTGCATAGCATCCATGTCTCGCCGCGCCAGGGCTGCGCTGTGAGAGTGGATAAAATCAAAAAAGTTAGCATCCTTAATCAGCGCCACTTTGACGGCTTCTGCAATCCCAGAACGCCAATCGCGATCATCTAAAGTTGTCAAGAAAGCAGAGTCATTTATAACAGCATAAGGTGGTGCAAATGTGCCGAGAAAGTTCTTTTTACCAAAGGCATTGATGCCGTTTTTTACTCCAACCCCGGAATCATTTTGCGCTAATACCGTTGTCGGAACCCGAATCAGGCGAATTCCTCGGTGAGCAGTTGCAGCCGCGTATCCCACCAAATCCAACATCGCCCCGCCCCCAATCGCTAATATGTAAGAGTGGCGACATAATCCGGCAGCTTCAATCTGTTGGTGGATTTGCTCTACTAAAGTGCGATCGTTTTTGGCAGCTTCTCCTCCCGAAATTATCATGGGTTCAGCTGCGATCGCTATTATCTCTGCATAAAACTTGGTATACGCTACTAATTGCTTCACCAATTCCGGTTGATACTTTAATATTCCTGCGTCTACCACTGCTACTATTTTTTTTGGTTTAGTCTCCCCATCTGCTGTAATCACTTGGGCTAAGATGGGGTTTTTCAACTCAAATAAATTCTGGGTAAAGTAAACCTCGTAGTTGAAAGTAACCGCAACACGTTGATGAATTGGTTGCAGACTGAATCTACTTTTTTGCTTGATGTCAATTACCATAATTTTGCGTTTTTGTTCTTCAACTGCTAATATTACTTTGTTTTCAGGCTCCTACCAAAGTGTTTATTTTGTCTTCAAAAAAGCTTTGAGCATTTTCAAATTCTTGAATTAATGCCTCTCTATCTTTTCTCGCCACCAATCTCGCCAAACGGCTGTAAGTATTAGCTAAAAAGCTAATTGCATTACATCTTTCTTCTGTAGCTAGCATAATATCCACACATAAGTGCGGATTTTGGGAAAACAAACGTTTAACAATGTCAATTTCTTGACGGTAGTTAGGAGTTGACATTGTTAAGCTCTCCTCTATGTTAATTCTTGCTTGTGTTAAGAAAACGCCAAGACTAAATCTACAAAAGTGCTGCGTTGCTTGAATAATCACCATCATCTGATCGTGTTCTTCAGGCGTGCAAACAATTAACTCTCCACCTTGACTTTTAATAAAGTCTAATAACCATTGAAATGAATCATCATTTCGACCTGGACATACTACCACTTTTTGTCCTAGAAACGATTTTATATTTGGCCCAAACATTGGATGTAAACCCATGACTGGCCCAAAATGGTATTCAAGCATTGCTTGAGTGGGCTGTGTTTTAATACTTGTGATGTCACACAAAGCTGTATTTGGGGTCAGGTATTTAGCTGCACGCTTGATAACATCAACTGTATGTTCAATGGGAACGCTGACTAAAACTAATTCTGCCTGACCTAATAGTTGATCTGCATAAGCCCAATCTTCTTGTTCGAGAACGCTAACATTGTTACCTACTAACGAAAGTTGCTCTTTAAATAATCTTCCCATCCTGCCGTGTCCACCGATGATCGTAATTTGTCGGGGACTGACCTGATTTGTTGTATATTTGGGAATTAGAGTAGCATGACAACTATTTAACACACCTGCCCAGACAGACTCAGGAATACCAGCTTGAGCGAGTAGGGGAGCGACATCAGCCAATTGTTCATCTAAAGAAGGTTGTTCTGATGCTGCTAATAATGATATGCGATCGCTCAGTAAGGCGATCAAGCTTTGATCGGTTTTTTTCAGATGCTCAGAATAAGAGGATTTCAAAGGCATTTTTCCTATCCCCAATTTTCAAATATCAACAAGTGATTCCTTAGAACTCATTTTTGGCAACATATCCAGAGTCGTTGCTTCTTTGGCAATCACATCAGCGAATAACTCTTCATACCGATCTAGCGCTTGCTCAAAGGAATAGTTTTCTACCGCAAACTTTCTTCCTTTGCGCCCTAATTTTGCTGCTAGTTCCGGCTGATTATATAAATCTAATACCGCCGCAGCCAAAGCATCTGCTGACTCTGGCTCAACGACAATGCCGCCGCCACTTTCTCCAATAGCTTTCGCAGCAGTACCAGTGGCGGGAACTGAACCCACAATTGGGCGACCACTGGCTAACAGCAGTGGTATTTTAGAAGGCATATTGAAGGAAATTACATTGCGCTTTTGTACAATCAACCCCACATCTGCGGCTGCTAGCATTTGTGGTAGTTTTTCTCTCGCTTGCAAGGGTAAAAGTAAAACGTTATCTGCGCCAAAAGCAAGACAATGTTTTTGCAACCTTTCGAGAGCTTGAGATTCGCCTGCTACGACAAAGACAATTTCTTTTAGATGACGCAAATTAGCTGCTGCTTCTATTACTGTTTCTAAACCTTGGGTGAGAGCAATATTACCTGAATAAAGCACTACAAATTTACCATCAAGTTGATGGGTAGCTCTCCAAGAATTTTTCTCTTGTGGTAAAGGGCGGATAAAATTTAGATTCACCCAATTGGGAATGCAGGCAATTTTATTAGCAGGTACACCTTTATTTTTTAAATTATCTACAAAGCCATCTGCAATTACACTAATGGTATGTGCAGTTCGGTAAGCAAATTTTTCTAAAGCTTCCAAAGCTTGAATCATCAACTTATTTTTAATTAGCCCAACACGCACACCAGCTTCCGGGAGAATATCTTGCACATTCAGCACTACAGGGCAGTTGTATAGCCAACCGATTAAAGTTGCAGGTAAGCAAACAAGTAGCGGCGGTACTGTTAAGAGAATCACATCAGGTCGCTTGCCATTGAGAGCTTGTGGCAAACTTGTAAAGACAAAGCTCAACTCTAGCAGTAGCCGGTCTACGAGGTTAGGTTTAGACTTAATTCGCAGGTAACTACGTTGAATAGTGACACCATTTTTCTGTTCATTAACATATAACTTACCCCGATAACCATCATAAATCTGACGCTGAGGATAGTTAGGCATACCTGTAATTACCCGCACTTGATGCCCTCGTTTCACTAACCCTTCTGCTAGTTCAGTCATCAAAGGTGCAATACCAATTGGTTCTGGATGATAGTTGTATGAATAAATCAGAATATGCATGAAATGTTAATGTCCCGGAAGCACCTTGATAACGTGTGTTTTGTCAAGCTAGTAGTTCGCCAAGGAAACTTGGCGGGGTAAAGGGCAAGGGGGAAAGGGAAAAGATGTTTATTCCTTTAACCTTTAACCTTTCCCCTTTTCCCAGCCCTCACCTAACAATTTTGGGTTGGCAGACTACTAGTAGTGGCGTGTCAAGGCTAAAATGTTGCAATAAATTTTCTTGTGGGGCGGGCATCTTGCCCGCCAATTAGGACGGGCTAGATGCCCATCCTACAAGAGTTTGCTAATGCACAAATTTAGTCTTGACACGCGAGTAGGGTGTGTTATCGCAAAGCGGAACGCACCGAAATTATTGAGATGGTGCGTTATGCCCTTAGCTAACGCACCCGATGAAACTACAAATTAGTAATTATTTTGTAATTGCTTCTCTAAACTGAAGACTGGCTTTTGTTGTCCACGTTTCCGCAATGTGAAGGTAGCAGCCCCAAGTCCAAGCAATGCTAAACTCAATGCTGAACTAGGTTCTGGTACTTGCTTTCTGCCCTCTACGTTTAACACTTGGACGCGACCTTGAAAGAAATCGCCCACGTAAAGCTTGCCATCTTTGTAGCTTGTGCCAGCCGTCCAGTTAAATACGCCTGGTGTGAGGTCGAGAGGATCACCAAAGGGTGGCTGACCTAGTTGTGGTGGTGGCGCTGCGGCAGCTTGACCATAAGCAGTTAAGAAGTTACCGTTTTTATCGAATACTTGGACGCGACTGTTGATAGAATCAGCCACATAAATATTCTCAAACTCATCGACTTCGATCCCGATTGGCTGATTAAACTCTCCATCTCCAGTGCCTTGTTTGCCAAATGTCAACAGAGAGTTACCTTCAGGATCAAGAACTTGAACCCGGTTGTTAAACTGGTCACTAATGAAAAAATTGCCACTGACTGGAGAAATTCTTAAACCTGCTGGCCCTTGAAATTGTCCAGGTTGAGTTCCAGAACTGCCAATGCTGCCAATTAGTTCGCCGTCTTTAGTATATTTATTGATTTTGTCGCCGCTAAAATCACCAATATACACATTGCCAGTTTTGTCAAATGTCACACCAGATGGGCCAAAGAAGGCTCTACCTGGTATTAGACCGCCAAACTCACCAAATGAGTTAATAAACTTACCCTGGCGATCGTAGACATTAACACGGTTGTTAAATACATCACCTACATATAAATTCCCAGTCTGCGGATCGATTTCTAGGGCTGATGGTTCGTCAAATTGTCCGGGCCCTTTGCCACCTTCGCCGATCGCTCCAATATAATTACCTTGAGGGCTAAATACTTCAACCTTGTTACCGATGTTTGGGTTAAAAGTGCCGTCCGGGTTAAGACCACGACCGTTACTTACAAGGATGTTCCCGGAGTCATCTACCGTTATGCCTTGGGGAACAAAAAGCTGCCCAGGGCCGAAGCCGGGGCTACCAATACTACTGTCGTAGCTTAATGTTATAGCTTTGGCTTGGGCTACTGTTGCCAACACTGTGAATCCGGCACTAAGAATGCCTATTGACAAATTTTTGACTAATCCCATGAGTTTTGAGTCCTGGTTCTATGAGGTATACTCGTTCCTAGACTAATTTCGTTCCTAGTCCCAGTTTGGGAAATCTAAAATTTGGGCTGCTGCCTCTTGAAATGCAACTTTCTCTGTGAGGCAGCAGCCTATTCTGTAAGCTTTACCAGGAATTAGACTGTCTCTGCTTTCACTAATTCTTTGCTACGTTTGCGTTTCAGCATTGAAGCTGCGCCTGAGACACCAACAACTATCAGACCCATTGCAGAGGTGGGTTCGGGAACTTTGGTTACTCTCGGATCAATCTTGATAACTTGTCCTGTGCCTGCGAGTCTGGCTCGGTTTGCGATATACAAATTACCATCAGGGCCATAAGTGATGCCAGAAGCTGCTTCTAGTCCATCACCACTCCAGATAGTTTCACGAGTCCCATCTGTGGCTATTTTGATCAAGGAACCACTAATATCACCAGTGATAATACCGCCCTGTTGAATTTCTTTCCATTCGGAAGTATTGATGTGTTGCAAGGCGTACAAATTGCCGTCAGGGTCATAAGTTACGCCAGTCAGTTGTGTAAAGCCATCGGCGATGGTTTTGATTGACAAATCATCACTATTGACGCTAAAGATCCGTGCTTCTCCTTCTGGATAAGGAAAATAAGTGTATTCGCTAACTGTTAAACTACCATCTGGAGCGATCGCAATTCCAGTCGGTACTGATTGCTGGGTTATTGGAAGCGCAGATGGATCGACATCCGGCCCAAGATCGGGATATTCGAGTTTACTTCTATCTATCGTTTTCTGAGGGAATGCAGCTACCTTCTTAATACCACTGCCATCGAGTCCGACAGAATATATTGTGTTTCCACCGCCATCAACCATGTAAGCAGTCTGATCTTTAATTGCAAAGGAGTATGGGTTGGAAATTAAATCAGTACCATCAGGATTAAATGCAGTTTCATAAGCTGCGAAATCGGCAAGAGTTGTCAATCCACCAGTGTTTAAGTCTACTTTGTATAATTTACCAAGGTCAGGCGATTTTAAAACGGTATCACGGTTGGTTGGATCGCCTGCAAGACCGGTCAAAAGATAAGCGTTACCAAGAGAATCAAATTTGATATCCGCAGGGCCGGCTGCTTGTTCTCCAGAAGGGGATAATGCTAAAGAAGTCAAGTCAGAAATTATACTTGTTTTTGTACCGTCCTTAGCAATTTTGAGCAGGGAGCCATTCTGACCGGCACATAAGGGAATAAACCCGGCGCTAGGTGATGGGATGCATCTTCCGTCTGTTCCGTCACCCCCACGACCACTTTCTGTAACAAAAAGATTACCGCTAGAATCAAAGCCGATTCCGCGTGGATTACTAAGACCATCGGCAACTACTGTTAGGCTTGCGGCTTCGGCTGATTTTGGTGCAGAAACGGCAGCAATACAAACAGTTAAAAGTGTAAGAGTAAGTGATTTGAGTTTCATACCTTTGGAGATTGAGAGTTAAGTAAGTGGAAAACTTTATAGGTTTGAAGACAACGAATCCCAGTCTTTGAGGAACGCGCGATTGGTTTGAAACTCTTTACTTGAGATTTATGGGAGGTGTGGCAATACGGTTCGGATAAGCATTTTTCACTTTCCTTGTGGTCTGGGTAAAGGGTAAGGGGTAAAGGGGAAAGGATGTATTCAAAACCTTTTCCCTTTCCCCTTTACCCTTTAACCGAACCGTATTGGGAGGTGTGGGGATTCTCTTCTTGTGCAACCAACCAACGCCCAAGGCTGCGATCGCTAATACGCCTAAAGTAGAATTAGGTTCAGGGATAGATTTAATGTTCTCAATTCTGATCACTTGCCCAAATCCAGGGCGATCGCCTCGGTTGGTGACGTATACTGCACCATCTGAACCAATAGTCAAGGCGCTAGGCGACTCTAATCCATTGCCACTTAGCAGAGTTGTGCGGGTGCCATCGGCAGCTATTTTGATCACAGAACCATCAAAATTTCCCTTCCAGGCTGACTGATTGGCGTACTGCAAAGCATATAAATTGCCCTCAGGATCAAATTCCAAGTCTGTGAGTTGGGTAAAACCATCGGCGAAGACTGTTGGTAAACCATCAGCACCGACTCGATAGATTTTTGCCCCACCTTCAGGGAAGGGAAAACCAGTAAATTGGCTGACATAATAAGCACCATCAGGGCCTTTTGCCAGATTTGAGGGTACTGATTGGGTTGCAAATTG